>TARA_R100001460_G_scaffold50864_5_pt1 | contig 23798 bp, 31 predicted proteins | sample TARA_R100001460 | Tara Oceans TARA_R100001460 (sample SAMEA2622190) | marine metagenome | biome: marine biome (ENVO:00000447); feature: surface water layer (ENVO:00002042); material: "saline water (ENVO:00002010), including plankton (ENVO:xxxxxxxx)" | depth 5 m | reverse complement strand
CGCACGGCCTCATCCCCAAGTTACATCTCCACCTTACCCTATTTATCGCATTGTTACAACGCGTAAACGCATTATATAAGCACATACATATATCAAATAATGTGGACCTCCACCTTAAAATGTGGACCTCCACATCGTTATATTATCTAAACTAACGTATTATATTAAGTGGGCAAATCGCGTGGTATACTCATGTTCATTGACGCAACCAAATCTCGTTACGAACAAAAGTATATACGCTTGTTCATAAAGTAATGTGCGTTTTATTTGGAGTAGCGAGGTAATGTTCGTATATTTACGGTGAAATTAAAAGTAAAGGTTATGATTAAATATTCAGAATTACAAGAATTAAGTTTAGAAGAATTGCAAACGTTGAAAGGGCAAGTAAATGCCTTAATTCAAGGTAAACAAGTTATCGAGTTAGGTAAAATTAAAGTTGGAGACAAAGTAATGGTTAACCACAAGAAGGCAGGTGGAGAGTATACGGTAGTGAAAATGAATAGAAAAACGTATACACTGGAGAACATGTTCGGCCGAGTAAAATGTTCAATCGGGTTAATCAGTCCTATAGCAGCGTAATTTAAGTAATATGTTTCCAGGATTCAAAATAGAAATAGTACACCCCTCAATGCAATGTTTAGTTGGGTTTCAGTACTTTCCAGCGGATAATGAATCGCATTATGAAACATTTAAATTACATTTCCTATGGATCGTGTTAAGGTGGGATTGGGTATAACATATTTTCCGCTTCACTTCAAAATTATATCCACCACGTAATCTCTTCCCGCCCAAGCCTTGGGTGGGGGGACGATCCTTTGTATATTTAGGACAAATAAAATGATATGGCAACATTAAAAGAAATATATAACGAATTAGAAATGATAATGGAAGATATTGATGCATATGTAGAAGAAGCCGACAATGCTAATTTAGCCAGCGATGTCGCCGGAAATGTTAAAAACCCATTAGATAAAATATTAAGCGCGCTAGATGGCATAATGGACGACGAGAGCGCAGGAGTGTATGAAAATGACGAGGATGAGGATATTTACGAAAGAGAGTATGATTTGGATTGGTAGCGCCCCGATAGCGGCCCTATAGCGATCCGCTCCCACGCTAGCCGCGATCCATCGATGGGGCGTGGTTACCGTAAGAAAGGTTGGGTGATTCATGGGTTTATAACGATCTTTACACATCGATGCGTATATACAAATATATAAATGAGTAAAAAAAATATAGATTACGATGGGATGGACAATCAGGGTAGATTCACACCCGAGAGAGAATATTTTCATATAAAAGCATGGAAGACCGTTGATTGGATAATAAAAGGCATTGTATATATGTTTTTAGCAACAGGTAGTTTAGAAGATATAGAGATAATGGATGTAGTAGCACGAGTTATGTTACTAATTATAATCGTCCTACTTTTTATGTTATGAGTTGGGTAGAGAAAATATGGTATTGTAGTTGTGGGGCTATGAATGCAGGGTGGTTGGATAAATGTGGCAAGTGTAATAAAGAAAAATTAATCAATAAAAACAAAAATTATGAGTAAACACGAAATATTTAATCAGATATTGGAGCAATTCAATATATTACAAGGCGAGAACAACGGTTCTACTAAAGCATCACAGCAGAGAGCGAGAAAGGCGGCGGGTGAGATAAAGAAATTGATAACTCCGTATAGAAAAGCATCTATATCGGAAGCCGGGAAACCGAGACTATAATGAAAAAAAGGAAAAGTTTATTAGAATGGTTGCTCATCGGCTACATTGTAATCGGGGCCGCCGTTCTATTAGCTCTTCTAGTATTAATCGTAAAGGGAGCATTAGCGTGATGGGAGTCATTTAGCATTATCCCTGGCTTTATTATATATCCAGCATAAAAAATCAGTTATGAACGAACAATCGTTATTTGAGTTATATTTATCAGGGAGCATTACACACGCTCAGTATATTGGTAACTTAAAACAAATTAATGAAAAACATATTCAAGACCAAAGAAGCAAAACGTCGAATGGCGGCAGAACAAGTAAACAACAAGAAACTACCTCTTTGGAAGAGGATACTTGGTTTATTTAAATTTGCGGTTACTGGTTTAGGTAAGCAAGATTAGTAGACACCCTCATCGGCAAAGAGTCTCCCGCGAGTCCCTTTAAACGGTTTTGAGTCAAAGGATCGAGTCTTTAAGAAGAGTCTTTAAAAAAGATTTTTATATCGACAATTACTGGATTTTATATTCCATTAGAAATATTGGGTTTTTGAATTCAAATCCTTTTTTTCTAAATATATCTACTGTTGTATCTCTACAATATGTTCTTATAGTATAACCTTTATAGTTTTCATTTACGAATTTCCACCTTGCCTCCCATAGTTTTGTATATACACCTTTTCTTCTATATTTCTCATCTACATAGGCATTCTCAAATAGTATTTCATTATTAGATAAAAAAGACATTGTTACCCATCCTATCTCTTTATCATTAAGCATAGCAACCCAACCACAATTAGAATTCTTATTAGCGGGTACATTAGTTGGTATTCTATATGTTACTATTTTTAGGCCTTTCATGGTAATAAATAGGTTGGAGAAGTGAGAAAAAGTTATTATATTACATAGTTATATACGAATATATTAGTTATGAAATTTGATTTAAACACTGTTACTTTTCGTAAATTTAACGAACATTTACATACCTACCACATCCCAGGTTTACATGATAGTTTAATTCCTTATAAGGAAAAGGTAATGAGGGTTTATGAAGATTCCCATCCTAGGAAAAATAAATCTCCTGATGCTAATGTTTTGTTTGTTGATAAAGAATTTAATGATATTTATCAAACTTTACTTTATGATATAGTAAATAAATACTATATTGTTGATAGTACATGGGAAGGGTGTGCTTTTGCTATATATTCTCAAAGTAATGAAGATTCTATTAATAATTTACATTGTCATATTAATGATCATAGTTTAGTGTGTACTTTTTATATTGATCCCCCAAATTCAAATGAAGGGGGAGAACTTGAAATTTGGGATAATGAAATGCAAAAATTTCAAAATATTAAAATTAATAAAGATTACATATACTTCTTCCCAGGTTGGTTACTTCATAGACCTTTACCGCAAACTTCTACAATACCAAGAGTATGTTTTAATTGGGGATATAGAAGTTCTTTAAAACCACTTCATAGATTAACAGGAGATATATGGTAATGAAGAAAATACAAGATCAAATATATTCATACAAATTTCCTTATACTAATATTATTAATAAGTATAAACCTTCTATTATTAAAAAATATTCTGAAGAGTTTGATAATAGGGTTAAAACAGGTCAACCTTTTTCTGATTTTCACTTCCAAGACACAGATTTTACAAATGAAATATGCCCTTCTTTAGAAAAAATAGTTAAAAATAATTGGTATACAGGAAATATATTAGTAAAACAGGGTTTAAGAGTTTATATTCAAACAGATGCTTATTTTACTTCTGTTTTCCATTCTCATGAGCATTTATTAGGTTCTATAGCATGTGTTTTTTATGTAAATATCCCTAAAGAAGGAGGTGAAATTGAGTTTGAGTATAGTGGGAATAAAGGACCTAATGGTTATAATCAAATTATTAAACCTGAGGAGGATACTATATATTTTTTTCCTATGTGGTTACCACATCGTCCCTTACCTCATAAAGATAAAAATTTTACAAGGTTATGTTTTAATTGGTTTTATTGTTGTGAAACCAGAGCACAACACAAATATTTTGGAGATAGGTGGTAAAATATTTAGCTACCCGGGAGGCTTTTCGTATATTTACGGTGATATAATTTATAATTATGAAAAATATTAAAATTCCAGGAGATGGGTTTCTAGTAATTGATGATTTACTTCATCCATCTATATCAGATAAAATAGAGGATGTTATATTTGAAGAAACTAGGGTAGGATTAGGAGAATGTATAGAAGCTACATGTCAGGATCCCCCAAATCATAAAAATATATACGAACAATTCCAACTTACACATGCTACAGTATTAAATGGTGAATGGTCTTGGTCTCAAGATCTTCTTGGAATACATTCTTTACCTTTACTTTCTGCTATTTCTCATTTAGGATTAACTATACATGATTCAGAAATATCTCGGTTAAAAATTAATTTACAAACTAAAGCCTATGGAGATGTTACAAATAGATATAATACACCTCATGTAGACATTGTTGATCCAAATTATATAGTTGTAATATATTATGTAAATGATAGTGATGGTGATACATTTTTATTTAATGAACCTGATGGAACTGATATTAATGATTTAACTATTAAAGCAAAAATATCTCCTAAAAAAGGAAGAATTATTATAATGAATAGTGATATTTTACATACAGGGTGCCATCCTACTAAGAATATGTATAGAGCCGTTATAAATTATGGCTATAAGCCGAAGTAATGCACAGGAGGCTTGGCTACCCGAGTAACCTTTCGTATATTTACGGCATATTAATAATTAAAAATAAAAGGTTATGTTAGATTTACAAAGTTCAGATTTTTTAAGTTTAGAGGAGATTAGAGAAATGGCTCCTTCAGTATTTACTACTAATGGTAGTAAAAGTACTTCCGATAAGTATACACACATCCCAACAGATAGAGTAATTAGAGATTTAGAGGTATTAGGATGGAAAGTAGCCGATGTAAAAGAGGTTGCTGCTAGAAAAGAGGATAATAAAGGTTTCCAAAAGCACCTAGTTGTATTTAGAAATGAAGATGTTGTGATTACAGGTAATGATGGTGATACAGTTTATCCACAAATTTTACTTACTAATTCACATGATGGAAAAAATTCATTTAAATTCCAAGCTGGTTTATTTAGGATGATATGTGAAAATGGTTTAGTTGTTGCTGACGAGTCATTTGAGGATTATTCAATTAGACATATGGGTTATGATTTTGAATCATTACAGTCATTAATTACAGAAATGGTTTCAAATCTTGATTTAACAGTTGAATCAATGAATAAAATGAAGCAAATTGAATTAGATGAAGAACAACAATTAAAATTAGCTAAGAAGTTACTTGATATTAGATTAGAAGGTACAGGTAATGCTTATGATGATTATCAACCAAAATCTATAAATTATTCTCAAAGAAAAGAAGATAATGGAGTTGATTTATGGAGTGTATTTAATAGACAACAAGAGAATATTATAGAAGGTAATTTTAAATATTTCAATGGAGAGAAATATGCTAAATACGAGAATGTTAATATGGAGTTTATAGGCAGACAAGCTAGACCAATTAAGAATTTTAAGCAGGATATGGATGTTAATAAAAAAATGTTCGCTGCAGCATTAGAATTAGTATAATGAAACAGTGGATTAAAAATACTTTAGATGGTATGAGGGAGGATTTAAAAGAATTCCTCCCTAAATCCCTTATTGATGTTGTTGAACCAACAGATTTAGTTAAAATGCATCAATATAAATGTGGGAATGAATTGTTGAAAGAAGAATATAGAATTAAAAGTACCAATGAATATATTGAAATGATGAATTGGTATGAAGCGAAATCAAAAATAAAAATGTTATGAAAAATATAGGAAAATATGAGTTTATGTTAATATGGTGGATAGGTATTCCATTATATTTAATTGCAGTTTCATTAATAATGATATTAGTGGCACTTAAAGATTCAATGTGCTTTTAATATGAGTTTAATTTATATGCAATCCACTATTGATTATATGCATTCAAAAGATCCTTTATTATTAGATAAATTAATAAAGTTGGGTGATCCTGAAATTAAAGAAATTATTAGAGAGGATACTATTAAATATTATAAATTTAAGTTATGAATAAGCAAAAATTAGAAAAATTATATTTGGAAGTTGGTCAGATTCAAGAATTACTCGAAGATGGTTATATCCATACTGCTAAAATAATGGTTGAGGAATTAAGAGTAAAATTGCAAAATCAAGTTTACTAATGAAAAAACATCCTTATTACGATAGAGAAAGTAAAGAAACATCATTTAAAATAGCGATTTGGTGTGGTATTGGATTAGTAGTATTACTTATAATTATACTCGCAGGTTCTGCCCTTAATTTAATTGAATTACAATAAGATAATATATATGGATATAAAAATAATTGATAATGCGTTTGAAATTGAGCGTCAACAGTTTTTATATGAAGTTTGTAAAAAAGCAAACTACACTATAGGGTGGAATGATACTGGGTTAATAGATACTTTAGGTAGAGTTTATTTTCATTGCATATTAAGTACTGAGTTAATTGCAAGGTTTAGAATTGAAGAAGAGATTAGAAAAACTGAATTTGGAGAAATGTTAAAGGATTATAAGGTAAAAAAAGGAGTTATTAACTGTTCTAGACCTGGGGAGACTTATTATGCTCATTCTCATGATATGGGTGAAATAGTGGTTTTATATTATCCAAATCTTAGATGGCAACAAGAATGGGGAGGGGAGACTATGTTTTATGATAAAAGAACCCAAGAATTAGCATATGCAAGTGAATATAAACCTAACCGATTGTTAATATTTGATGGCACAATTCCCCATAGTGTTAGGCCACCTTCTTACATATCAGATCAATATAGATTTACTATGGCAACATTCTTTGAACCAAAAAATAATTAAAAATGGAAGATATATTTAAAAATACATTAGAAGATTTAGATAAAACTTATAGTGAATTAGGGAAGATGAAAGATCAACTACTTTCTATGTCCTTAAGTTCAATAGACCCTCTTTTCGAAGAAAAAGACCCGGCATACAAATTAATGGACCAAAAAAGTACTAATGAAGTTCTTTCTACATTAAAAAAAGATTTATTACCTTTATTTAAAGATCAAAAATTTAAAAAAGGGGTATCTAAGGTTAAAAAATATATAAAACTTTTACAAGAAAACTTGGAAAAGCAAAAATAAAACATTACCTTTTGGGTACGAGAGATTTAAAAAATTAAATATTTATGAAATGGGGGTTAAGGAAATAGAAATAAAAGGGGTAGGGGATACCACGTTATATACACTTACACACTGTACTTACTGTATTGCTTTAAAAAAAGCACTCAACCATTTAAAAATTCCATTTAAAGAGATTGATGTTGATGAAAATGAATATATGGGTGATTGGATTGAAAGAAATTTAAAAACAGAAAGCTACCCAGTAATACATTTCACCAAAAGACCAGGAGAAGATTTATATATTCTTCCTAGTAGTGATTTGGATAAGTTAGGGAGCAATCGTATATTTAATACGATAGAGGAAGCACTAGAAATCCTTTTAGAATATTATTATGAGATATAAAGATTTAATACAAAGAAATTTTGAAAAAATTGAAAACCAGCTTAACATTGTAAAACACAATGCTCAAAGGGGTGAACAAAGACAAGTTAATGAGACAATCGACAATATAAAAGAAATTATTGAACAATCTCAAACTTATTTAAATAACGAAACACAAGAATAAACATGGTTTTAACAGCGGAGCAAATAAAAAGCAATTACGACGTTCTTTTGAATGGTATTGAAAAATATGTTGAAGGCGAACGTAAACAACAGTTTCTAGATTTTTATAATAAACTAGACGAAAGAATTGCTTTACTACCTGCTTCTCATAAAAAAGCGTATCATAATTGCTTCCCGGGGGGTTATGTTGATCACGTTATACGTGTTATAACTGCCGCATTTAAGGTTCATAAGGTGTGGCAGGAAATGGGAACAAAAGATACCTATACAGAAGAGGAATTATTTGTTGCCGCTTTAAACCATGACTTAGGTAAAATAGGAACATTAGAACATGTTGCAGTTTTACCATCCAAAGATGAATGGAGAAAGAAAAATTTAGGTGAAATGTACACCTTTAATACTAATAATGAATACATGACTGTCCCAGACAGAGGTTTATTCTTATTACAACAAGCAGGGATCCAATTAACTACAAATGAATGGATTGCTATTAAAACACACGATGGTTTATATGATCAAGCAAATGAACCTTATTTAAAAGGTTTTATGCCTGAAACTAAACCTCGTACTTCACTTCCCTTTATTTTACATCAGGCAGACCTTATGGCTGCTAGAATTGAATTTGAAAGAGAATGGTTAGACACTTTCGGTGATCAACCAAAACCAAAACAAACAAAGCAAGATCGAATTAACAAAAACTTCGATAAAATAGGTTCTGATAATGATAATTTAATGAATTTAGTTAAGAATCTCTAATGACTACAACCACTATAATAATTTTAATTAATGTTGGACTTTTAATTTTTGGTACAATTTCTTATATAATTTGGAATTTACTTAGAAAAAATGAAAGACAAGAAGATATAATTAATACTCAAAATGAGTATATTCAAACTATATCTACTATAATGACGGAGTCAAATAAAAAAATCAAAGAAATAGATTCAAAACAAATATTTCAATCTGACGATGAAATAGGGTGGTTTTTTAAAGGTATAAAAGAGATTCAAGAACTAATCAACGAATACAACATCAACCATAAATAAATGATTGCACCATTAGACGAATCTCTTGAGGGTAAAATTCTAGCTGTACCCCAAAAAGATGAAGGCCCCCAATATACCAAAAAAGGAACTTTAAGAAAAAGAAGACCTAAAACCAAAAACCAATATTTTACTTCTGATACTGAAGAGGCTATTATAGAATACGTTAATGAGACGGATCAAGATAAGCGTAATGCTATTTATAATGCACGTATAAAGTATGCTTTCTTTAAGTTAACTGAAAATATTATTCATACATTCAAATTTTATTATACAGAAGTAGATACAATTCAACATCTACAACATGAAGTAATAACATTTTTACTTGAAAAACTTCACTTATACAAACAAGATAAAGGTAAAGCATTTTCTTATTTTGGTACTATAGCAAAAAGGTATTTAATACTTTATAATAATAATAATTATAAAAAATTAAAACAAAAAACAGATGTTGAAGCTGTTGACACAGACCAATCCATAGTAATTGATTTAACTAATAACTACTCACCAGACGAACCTATGGATAGGGCTACAGAATTTATAGAATATTTACTTAGATATTTTGATTTATATCTCTTCGATCACTTCACTAAACCAGAAGATGCTAAAACGGCAGATGCAGTATTAGAACTCTTCCGTAAAAGAGAAAATATCGAATTATTCAATAAAAAAGCGATATATATTTATATACGTGAAATGACTGATCAATCTACACCTCAAATTACTAAAGTAATTAAAAAGATGAAGAAAATTTATCTTAAATTAATGAACCAATATAGTGAGCATGGATATGTCAGTATGAAATTCTAACTTTTCTATATATCCATATTTATATCCAAAGCATAAATTATGGATTTTTCAAGTATAAAATTATTCGGAAAGAAAAACTTTGCCGATCTTTTAAAAGAAATACATACAAACCAAAAAGATAAAGAAGTTCAATTACGTTCTTTAATAGAAGGACTAAAACCATTAATTACTTCACCCGGTGAAGCAACAATGATTGTCCCTTTAATTAAGGAATATATGGAATTAGCTATTAAAAATGATGATGCTCTAATTAAAATGGCCGGTATTGTCCAAAGAGCAATGAATAGCAAAGCAGCTGATTCAGAAGAACTTTTAACAGATGAGGATAAAGAAATGCTCTTTAGTTCTCTTCAAGAATTAGATAATAAAATAGAAGTACCTAAATTAGAGGAGGCCAAGCATGCCAGTTAATAGTCAATTTCCCACTATAGGGAACTCTGCATTTGTACCTAATAGTAATCCAATATCTGTAATACAAAATGGAGGATTATTACCTGCTAGAGTTATAGATATATCTTTAGTTACATCTACTAATGGGAAGTCCATATTCCAAACTACAGGAGAATTTGCAAATATTGGAGCTATTAAATTTGAATTATTAGGTAATAATAATTCTAAAGCAAATTTTCCACAAGGACCCGTCGCCTACCCACTTGATAATAATGTTAGAAAGGTTCCTTTAATTAATGAAATAGTTTTTATAATATCTGGTCCCTCTAGAAATATAGCTTTAGAGGAAAATAGTGATGCTATAGACTTTTATTATATGAATGCTATTTCAATTTGGGGAAGGAGTCATCTAAATATGCTTCCTCCAAATTCATCTGTTAGTAAAAATACTAATACTGTACCTAAAGAGGATGTAGAAAAAGGAATTAATAATAATGAAAATAATCAAATAGATGAACCTAAACCAGGAAATATTTTTGTAGAAAAATCAGATATAAGAAATTTATTTCCAAATGAGGGGGATGTTATAATAGAGGGAAGGTTTGGAAATTCACTTAGATTTGGTTCAACTGCAAAACAACCCTCTGGAAGTAAAGATGTAGAAAGCCCTTGGAGTTCAGTAGGAGTAAATGGTCAACCTATCACTATTTTAAGAAATGGTCAATCCCAATTAGATTTAGATTTTAATAATTGGTTTCCTATTTATGAAGATATTCAAAATGATGATTCATCAATTTATTTAACATCGGGACAAACTATTCCTATATTATATGGTTCATTTAGACGTGCATCTTTTCAACTTGATGGTACACCTGAAGCAAACACCACAAAACTTCTTCAAGAGGTGGACATAGTAGACCCTGATGCATCACCTAAAGAACTAGATGATATAAATAATCCTATTGATTCTATTAATCAGGAACCTGATTTAAGTACCGAAGAAAAATTTAAGGAATCTTTTAAATCTAAATTTAATGAAGAACTAGATAAAATAAGTGAATTAAATAAATCCGGTGAAGATGCAAAAACTAGATCTAATATTGTTAATGAAGAAAATATCCAAAGAGATAGCTATAGGGTAGGAGATCAAGATAGATAATGGTAAAAATTTAAAAATATGGGAAAAACATCAAAAGCAAAAAAACTAATGAAAGGGCTAGAAAATCAGGGAATACCTGAATTTGAAGCGGCTGGATTTGATAGTAGTGAAATCCCAAGTTATAATACGGATAAAAACCCAACTCGTAGAGAAACTTTAGCTTCTAATAAGGCACCTAAAGGTCTTAGTTATAAACCTGAATTTCCTTATAGAGGAAAACAAATTATAATTGATTCTGATAGAGTAATATTAAATGGTAAAAAAGATTCTGCTTTTATAATTGCGGATAAAGCAGTAGGTATATCTACTAATGGTACTTTTAATGTAGATAGTGGTGGAAAAACAATAATAAATTCCCCACAAATAGATTTAGGGTTAGAAGCTTCTCATCCTAGTGTAAAAGGTGATATTCTTGTAGCAATATTACAACAATTTTTAATAGTAATAACTACACAAGTAGCCCCTCAATTACAAGCAGCTACAGATTCAAATAATGTGGATATAGCAACTGTAAACAGGGCAGGTGATGCTTTATTAGCTTCCGCAGTAGCTTTAAATGAAATATTAATAGATACGTTGTCTGAAAAAGTTAAAATACAATAATTATGGCATTCGGTGGAGCAATTAATCTTAGTGCAGATTTAGGTAAAACAAAATCTCGTGAACCAAAAAAGATATTAGAAAATGCTTATAATACTTTAAGCAAATTTAATAAAGGTCTACAGAATGTATCTAATGTTATTGTATTTGGAAAACCAGCTGCAGAGGATCTTGCAAATGGTTTAGAAATAGTACCCGTAGATTTTGCTAAAAGTGCAGAAAGAAAAAAACTAACAGCTGCAATTAGAAATATTGGTTCAAACCCTTCATTATTTAATACAACTAGAACCCTTCAGGTAATTAATACATATGATGTTTGTAACCCACTTCAATTTATTGTATCACAAGTTTTCCCCGCTGATAGTCCTGTAGCAAATGTCCTTGCAGATGCACAAGAATTTATAGATAAAATAGTAGGTACTTTTAGGGATACTACATTAATAGAGGGTGATTTTGAAATAGAAGCCTTTACGGTTCTTGATTTTTTAACACAAGAAATAGAATCTATCCCATTCAAAACGGGCAATATTGTACTAGCTACTACTGGTGATATTTCTTTAAAAACTAACCAAGAAGGAATACCTGAAACAGGTAGAGATAAAAATAAACTTGCTAATGGTACTTATGTTACTATAAGACAAACTGATGATGCTGGTGTGGATGCTACAATGAGAGGACCAATAATTAATTCTAGCCCCTATGAAGACCCAAATACTGGAGTTATATTAGGTACACAATATGCTATATCCGTAGAAACTATAAATCCTCAAAAGCCCCCATTTGCAAAAGATGATCAAGGAAATCCTCTTATAGATGAAACTGGAGAACCTATTCTTGCTACATTTCAAAACTTTATAATATCAGGCCAATCAAAACTTTCATCAGATGTTAATGAAATAGGTGATAGTTTAGTTAGTATAGCAAATGACTTAAGAAATCTTGATTTTATAAGATTAAATCAAATTGTACAAAGACTTCCATCTTCTATAAAAGGTATGAATAAATTTAAAAAGGCTATAAAAAAAATAGCGGAGGAAGTTGAATCTATTAATAAAAGAACTAGTGGGCCTACTGATACTCTTCAAACAACGGGGTTATTACTTGCTTCTGATTTCACAAAAGGACCGGCAGGGTTTACAACAGAAGAAGCAATTGCAAAATCTAGAACTTTAAGGGAAGCTTATAGAGATATTCTTCCTTTTACTAATATAAAATTTGCCATACAAGAAAAATTTAAAAAAGAAATTGAAGATGTAAATAGAGTTTTAAGAGATTTTATACCATATGAAGACTTAGCAAATGTTTTTAGATGGCTTACTAGTACTACTAGAACAATCACTACAGCAATTGATTTTATTTTAGCTCTTCTACTTAGTGTTAATAATATTGTAAAAATAATAGTAATAGTTCTCAAAGTACTAGATGTAGTACTACAGGTTCTTGAATTCTTTATAGGAACTATTCCAATTCCTCCATTCTTCCCTATGAAGGGGGTTGAAGCACCAACTAATACTAAAAAATCATTAAGAGATGCTATTGGTAGAGCTATTGATTTACTAACTAAAATAGCTAAAGAATTTGATGTAACAATTGGATTACTAACATTCATTAGATTCTATTTAGAATCATTGATAAAAGAAACTGTTAAATTAGCTGCTACATTAGATAGTTGTCGTAAAATTAATAGAGCCCAAGATGATTTACAATCACAAATAAACAATGCAAATAAAGATGCTTATCTAGCTTATGTAAAATTAATTGAAGGAGTACCAGGTTTAAATAAATTTGAATTTGGGCAATTTGGGACAGCAATATCTAATAGAACAGGAGCTCAAACATTTGTAAGATTAGAAGATGGTAATATATTAATATTTCCCGATTCTGTATTTGGTTATGATGAAGATGGAAATATTTTATTTTATGGAGAATTATCTTCATTAGCTACAGGAATTTCATTTGAAACTACTTTAGGACAGGACTTTAGAAGTAGACTTCAATATTATACTTTTAATAAATTTGATGCTGCAAAACATGGTGCATTAATCCAATCAGCAGATAATTTATACTTAGATGATCAAGGTATAGCCGATCCTGAAGATGCATTTGGTAATTTCCAAGAAATATTTTTAGGATATACTTTAAAAATTCAAGAGGATAAACCCATAGATAAAAATAAAAATAATCTTCTTAGAAGAAGAGGGATAGCCCTAGATTCGGAAAACAATATAGTGGCAGCTACTGAATTAACCTTTTCTGACGATTTACCAGGTATAGTTAATGAATTAAAATATAAAGTAAGAGTTAGAGTAGATCAGGGTATTATAGGAATTAATACACTTGATAAAGAACCAAACCAAATAAGTGATTCTGAAGCTATTAATTTAGCAGAAGATATAGGTACAAATCCACTATTACTTAACAACCTAAAAGCGGGAGCAAACAATAGATCTCTTGGTAATATATCTTCGGGTCAGGCAGGTAATGAAATAGAAGGTAAATCTATTGATCCAAATGATCCTGTAGAAACAAGAATAGGAGGAGGTTCTTTTGTTAAAGATCCTTATATGGGAGATGGAGATTCATTTGGTGCTAGTAGCATTCAGGATGGAGAATCTGATAGAAGATATATAGATACTACTACTATATTAAGTGAAATAATAGAAGAACAACAAGATGGTGACCCTAAAGTACAATCTATAAGAAATGTATTTTCAGTACTTAACTCAGTAGATCCAAAAACAATAAGTAATCTTCTTAAATCCCCTGGTTCACAAAACTTGACTGATTCAGAATTATTTAATACATTAAAGGAACAAGTACTAAGTTCTGTTGACCCTAATCCTGTAAAAGTTGATGAAGTTAAGAAAAAAACAGAATTATGGTATGAAGGTTTAAGAGAATCTACAAGAATAGATTGGGAACAATTAACATTAAATTATAGACCTCCTAGAAGACCTGCTCCACCACCATATGAAACATATTTTACAGAAATAGAACAGCAGGCATTGCCGGCATGGGTTAGAAAATTACTAAGATCTGGTTATACTGAAACTGAAATTCAAACAGGTATTAGTGATCCTGATATAAGAGACAAATATACAATAAAAATTGGCCCAGAACCTTCAAAAGTTAAGGTAACATTACGTCCAGCATTTAGAAGAAAAAGATAATATATAAATATTTATAATCATGAAATTAGAAGCTTTTAGAAAAATAATTAGAGAGGAAGTAAGAGGTGTAATTAAAGAAGAATTATCTTTAATTATGCAAACTCCTATCACTGAAACTAAAATAGTTCAGAAGCCGGTTGTAGCACAAAAATCAAAAAATCACTCGCTATCTGAATTAATTGAAGAAACACCTAAAGAAGAAATACCTAAACACGAAACCACGGCATTTTCAAAACCCTTATTTGAAGGAGTTGGTGCCTTAGCGGATGTTTTAAACCAAACACATGTTGAAGGTGGTTGGAGAAATCTTAATGGTGGAATGTCATCACAAGATGCTGTAGGATTCCAAGGTGGTATGCCCGGAACACCTACTAAAGTAGTAGATTCTGTTGATGCAATGATATCAAACCAAAAAACATCTGATATAAATCAAGTTTCAATTGATGCCGTACCAGATTTTTCAGGTTTAATGGGCACTTTAAAAAATCAAGGTAAAATATAATGCCCTATATAGTTAGAAATATAGATGTTTTAGAGCTAAAACCTAGTACAGGTATTGGTGTTTCAGTACCATTTGATGGTCCAACTGGGATAAACACTACATTTACAACTAAAGATACAATAAAGTCAAATTTAATAAACTTTATTTTAACAGGTAAAAGAGAAAGAATATTTAATCCAAGTTTTGGTTCTGGAGTAAGGGAATTATTATTTCAACCAATAACTGATGATATAATTGATCAAGTAGATAATCTAATTAGAGGTGGAGTAGAATCCTATTTCCCTACAGTTGACATACAAGATTTAGAAGTAACACTTCAACCCGAAAATCATAGCTTTAATATATATATAAGTTATACTATTATTAATACTAATATTGAGGATGAAGTTCAAATAACCTTTAACAATGGCTGAGAGTAAACAAATACAATACTTAAATAAGGACTTTGACGGGTTCAAACAAAAATTACTTGAATTTGCTCAAGTATATTATCCTGACACATATAATGACTTTTCGGATACATCAGCTGGTTTGATGTTAATTGAAATGGCAGCCTATGTAGGTGATGTTTTATCATTTTATGGAGACAATCAAGTTCAAGAAAATTTTATAGAATTTGCTAAACAAAGGGATAATTTATTATCATTAGCTTATACACATGGGTATTTCCCCCAAGTAACTACAGCTGCAACAACAGGTATTGACATATTTCAACTACTACCATCTACAACAGAATTTGGACAAGTAAGACCAGATTATAATTATGCTATGATTTTAGCTAATGGGGCCCAAATCCAATCATCTAATGATGGAAGTGTCTTCTTTTACATAGAAGATCAAGTTAATTTTACATCATCAGGAAGTTTTGACCCCACTACAGTATCAGTATATTCTGTAGATAGTTCAAATAATCCTAACTTTTATTTACTTAAAAAAACAGCTAATGCCTCTGCAGGAACTTTAAAATCAGCAGAATTTACGTTTACTACACCTGAAAAGTTTGCAACTATAGAAATACAGGATACAAATATAATAGAAATAGTTAAAGTTACAGACAGTGATGGTAATACTTACCATGAAGTTCCTTATTTAGCACAGGAAACAGTTTTTGATGCTGTAACTAATATAGCATCAAATGACCCTACTTTAGCACAGTATAATGATACTACACCTTTCTTACTTAAAGTAAAGAAAGTGCCTCGTAGATTTATTAAAAGATTTCAATCTGATAATAAATTACAAATACAATTTGGACCTGGTGTTTCATCTGACCCGGATGAAATAATAACACCTAATTCTGATAATATAGGTTTAGGATTACCATATGGAACGGATAAACTAACAACAGCATGGGATCCAGCTAATTTTACTTATACTAAAACTTATGGAATAGCACCTTCAAATACTACATTAACAGTAGAATATTTGGTAGGAGGTGGTGCCTCATCTAATGTTTCAGTACAATCTTTAACAATATTAGATTCTGGTTCTGTATCTTTCTTTGGATCAGGATTAGATAATACGTTAAAAACTACAGTTAGTGGTTCATTAGCATTCTCTAATCCAGAGGCTGCTACAGGAGGAGGAGATGGAGATACAAATGAAGATATAAGAAGGAAATCTGTAGCTCAATATCCAACACAGTTAAGAACTGTAACTAAAGATGATTATGCTATTAGAAGTTTATCCTTACCTTCAAAATTTGGGAAAGTATCTAAGGTATTTGTAACACAGGAAAATCAAGAAACATCACAAAATTCAGAAGAATTATATGATACAAATACTTTATCACTATATATTTTATCACAAAATAATGTAAATGATTTAACAGTTGCTGATCCTGCTTTAAAAGAAAATTTAAGAATATTTTTAGCAGAATATAGGATGTTAACAGATGCTATTAGAATAAAAGATGCATTTATTATTAATATAGGAATTAATTTTGATGTTATTTTATTACCTAATGTTAATAGTCAAACTGTATTAAATGCTTGTATAAATGCATTAAAAGATTATTTTGATATAGATAAATGGCAAATCAACCAACCAATTTTAATTAATAATGTTAGAAATGTAATTGATCAAGTAGAAGGAGTTCAAACAGTTAAAAAATTAGAATTTACAAATAAAGTAGGAGAATCAGATGGGTATTCAAAATTAGCATATGATATCAAAGGTGGTACAATAAATGAAGTAATATATCCTTCTTTAGATCCATCTATATTTGAAATAAAATTTCCTGATACAGATATATTAGGAAGAGTAGTAACAAACTAATAAAAATGGCAGTATATAAAATATTTCCCGAAAAAGATACTTTTATTTTATCCCAATACCCTGCTCAAAATACAGGTAGAGATGAAATATTAGAGGTTACAAATTATAATGGAATTAATGTTTTGTCATCCGCTCAAGGTGATTTACCTGCCGTTACACGTGCATTAATTCAGTTTAAAACAGCTGATATAAACAATGTAGTTAATAATATAATAACTGGTAGTGCATTCCAAAGTAAACTTAATTTATACCTTGCAAGTGCTGGAAATGCACCTTTAAATTATATGATAGAAGCTTACGCTATTTCAGGGTCATGGAATATGGGTACTGGAAAGGTAAGTGATGTACCAAAAACTGAAAATGGATGTTCATGGGGGTGGAGAGAAGAATCAGGTTCAATGGCTTGGACAACAGCTGGAGGAGATTTCTATTCAGATAAATCTGGTTCTTCCCAAACCTTTTTATATACAAGTGATAAAGATATTTCAATGGATATTACTAATATGGTTAAACTATGGAACAGTAGTTCAATTCCTAATGATGGTCTTATCCTTAAACATACTAGTAGCATAGAATTTTCAGCATCATATGTTGAAACAAACTATTTTTCTATGGATACACATACAATTTACCCACCTGAAATTGAATTTAAATGGGATGATTCTGATTTTGATACACCTTTAACAGTTGTAACATCAAGTGATTTTGTAGCTTCATTTACAAATATTAAAGAAGAATTTGAGGATACTGCTATATACGATTTTAGAGTAAAAGCAAGAGATAAATTCCCTACTAGAGTATTCCAAACATCCTCAGTATACTTGAATTCTAAAGTATTACCTACATCTTCATATTGGGGGTTAAAAGATCTAAAAACTAATGAAATGGTAGTTGACTTTGATACTTCATACACTAAACTAAGTGCAGATAGTGGTAGTAATTATTTTAAAGTTTATATGGATGGGTTAGAACCCGAAAGATATTATCAATTAATGATAAAAACTACAGTTGGAGATGAAACTTTAATAATTGAAAATAAAGATAACTATTTTAAAGTAGTTAGATAATGGCAAGACAAGAAATAAAACTTAATAAGCAAGTATTTGGAAAAGTATCTTATCCTAAAGTTATTGATACTGAATTTAAACAATTAGTTAAACCTGAAGAAGTTCTAACAATTGAAGAACCCTTAACTATACCAGAATTTTTTGCTGAATATGATAAACTGTTTTTTGAAATCCCTCAAAAGGGAGCAGGTTCACATGATGAAATAGTTAAAAGAAGTTCTGCTTACATAGGTGTAACAGGACAATCTGAACAAATACAAGCATTATTAGATGAAATAAATGAATTAAGATCACAATTACTATCGGCTCAACAAGAGATAGTTAACTTAAGTAGTAATATATAATGATAGAAGAAGTAAGCATTTCTAGTGTTTCAGCTAGTTCTCTAGAAACACAAGTTTATTCATCACAGGATATAAACCTGTTAAATGAATTTGAGTTAAATAGAGACTTTGGGGCTGAACAGGATATAATTGAATATCATATATTTGATATTAACAATAATCTTTTATCTTCAAGTTATGATTATACAAGTTATAACACTCAAGTAACAAACCCTTCCAGTTCATTATATAATACCCTTTATATTAACCCTGACCAGGACCTAAATAATTCAGGATTTAATATAGGAGAATATAATGTTTTATATAAATTCTATAGGCCTGTATTTTTATCTTCCAATACTACAAGATATTTTATTAAGGAAATATCTTCGGATAGAACAGAGATCCAAATTTCAACTAATAATTTATCTTATAATGCTGTAGGTACATCTTATTTTAATTATTTAACATCTAAAGCAGAAAAAACTTTTTACTCTGATTTACTTTTAAATTTTGGAGATAATAATACTTTAATAGCTGTAAATAGTTTATTAGATACAGAAGACACATCACAAGCTGGTATATTTATAAAACTATACGAACCACTACCCGCAGAATACAGTCTTAAAGATACTTTATATATAGTAGAAGAGATATCTGATCCAATCTCATTTCAAGTTAATATTCAATTTACATCTGAAGAAACAGAAGAGATAGAGTTTTTAAGAGGCCCTAATACTAGCATTGATTTAAATGATAAAACTAATACCCCTACTAAATATTTTAATACAAATGAATTACTAGGTACAGTTTTAACATCTTCATTCCAACAAGTACAGTCTGTATTGGAAGAAAAGGGTATTTCTATTAATATAGATTATACAGACTATAATAATTTTGTCCAATTTTCATCTGCATATGATAGATTAGCTAATTTTAAACATAAATTAACCCAAATTCAATCCTTTCAAAGTGATTTAAATACAATAAAAGGTTTAAATCCATTAACGGATCAAACATCAATTTCTGCATCGGAGGCAACTTTACAAGAAAATATTAATACATTAATAGAACAATTTGATGGATATGAATATTTCTTATATTTTGAATCAGGAAGTAAATCATGGCCTAAATCAAATTCAACCCCACCATTTAATAATTTTAGCGTAACATCAAATTCAGCTTCAGTTTGGTATGGTTCTAAAGTTGAAAGTGATTCAAATTTTGGAGGACAGAGTTTATCTGCTTCTTTATATGATACTAATAACTTAACTTATGTTTGGAATACATTACCAACTTATGTACAAGAAGATACTCAAAACCAAAATTTAGAACTATTAGTATCAATGTTAGGTCAACATTTTGATACTATATGGACATATACAAGGGCTATTACTGATATAACAAATGCAGATAATAGAATTGACAGAGGTATTTCAAAAGATATAGTAGCAGATACTTTACGCTCATTAGGTATTAAATTATATACTTCCAATAGAACAAATCAGGATGTATTTACTACTTTATTAGGTATAACTCCTTCGGGATCATTAGTCCCTGAAACTGGATCCTTAAGAGTAGAAACTTATATTTCTGCTTCAAATGAAGTTACACCTTATAATGATATAAATAAGGAAGTATATAAAAGAATTTATCATAATTTACCTTATTTATTAAAAACTAAGGGATCATATAGAGGTTTAAGAGCTCTCTTAAATTGTTTTGGTGTTGAAGATACTATTTTAAGAATACATGAATATGGAGGAATTGAGAAAAATGTAAAACAAATAACCCAATTTTATAAAAATCATGTATATGCACTAGATACAAGAAGATCAAGTTCAGTTGAAATTCCATGGTTACCATCTTTAATGCCTATAGTAGGAGAAAATTGGGAAGATATAGAACAAGATTGGAATAATATAGAAGGTTGGTGGAACGGAACATTAGCAGAGGACCAAGTACCTGATACAGTACAATTTAGATTCAAAGCATCTAGTATACCATCAGCATCTTACGCTACTCAATCCTTATTTCAAGTTAACACCGGTAGTGCTACACAATTTGGAATACAATTAAGGCATACATCCGCATCATTTGGTGAAATGAAATTTATACTATCCGGTTCTCAGGGATATGTAACTACTAGTCCTATGCTACAACCTTTCTTTACAGGAGGATTTTGGGATGTAATGTTAAGAAGAGATCCTGGTAAAACAAATTTAAACCAAACCGGATCAGTAGATGTTACCTATGAATTAATAACTAAAAATAGCAGATTTGATGGGGATAATTCATTTATACAATATCAAGATTCTTCAAGTTTATTTATTTCTAGTTCAACTTCCGCTTCATATAATGAAGCTTGGAGCAAATACACTTTCTCTTCAGAAAATACTCATTTATTAGGTTATCTAGGAGGAACAGGAAGTAATAATGTAATAGCACCTAATAATATTATTTTTGATGGTGAATTCCAAGAATTTAGATATTGGATAACTAGTTTATCTCAATCAAAATTTGATGAACATGTTTTAAATCCAACATCTTATATTGATAACGATTTAACATCATCCTATTATAATTTAGTATATAGACTACCTTTAGGAAATTATGACCAAATATCAGGTTCAGACGGAGACAATAAAATAACATCAGTTCACCCAATGGTCACAGGATCCTTTGCTCCTACAGGATCATTTTTAGGTACGGGATCATCAACAGTTAACTTTGCTATTATAAATAATTTTACAGGTAGTAGTTTTAAATCCGAAAGTAGAGTAGATGCAATCCAAGGACCAGATTTGGGTGGGTTTGTTACAAATGACAACAAGGTAAGGGTATTAAACAACGAAATAATATCTGGTTCAACACTGTCACCGTATGTATCAGTTCAAATTAATCAACTAAGCAGTTCAGTAATTGATTACACACCAGATTTAGATATAGCAGAAATAGCAATATCTCCACAAAATAGTATTGATCAAGATATTATTAACCAATTTGGGTTTTTTGATATAGATGAATATATAGGTGACCCTACTTTATCTGGCTCTTTAACTTATCCTAAATTAGATGAACTAAAGGATTTTTATTTTAGAAAATATTTTCAAAAAACAAGTGTATTACAATCTATAAGGTTATTATCATATTTTGATAATTCTTTATTTAAAATGTTAAGGGATTTTGTTCCTGCTAAAACCTTATTAAATACTGGATTAGTAATAAAACCTACAATATTAGAAAGAACTAAAGTAGAAAAATTTGAACCCGCTTTTACTTATATAGATTATAGTGGTTCCACTCAAGTAGTAAGTGTTACTGGATCCAACCCAATGGACAAAAACCTAAACACCAGCTATACTGGTGAAGTTATAATCCCATCCAGTTCAGCTAATACTATTACGGCTTCAGGGGTAATTTTTAATTTTAACGATTTAAGAGAACCTTTTACTGGAGAGTTTAGTGGTAGTGAATTAACAGTTTATACTTTACCTACTAGTAGTACAGTAACAGAACTAAGCTTTTTTGATAAAGAAATAGATTCTAATACTATGCTAACCTATTCTGCTATACCTTTAAACCCTACTTTAAATAACATATCGGAACCACGAAAATCAATAAGATTTATGGATATTGATTACTCATCAAACCCAATAGTTCCTGTTAATATAGGTTTTATAACAAGTAGATCATTAGGAACACTATCAGAATTAAGTTCATCTTTCTTAGATGCTCCTGTACAAGATAGTAATTATACTTTATTGCGTAGTAAAAACCCTAGATATTTAGGTAGTAAAAACACATCCCAAAAATATAATATATTTACTGTAGGAGATACTTCTTTTGGGCAAACTGCAGCAATTGATTTAAATTCACTTAAATTTGCCTACTTTTCAGAAATAGTAGAAACTGGATCGGCATTTCCAGAAAGATCTAATGTGTATATTAAATATTTAATTGATGGAAGATCTAATGTTATAGAATTAACTAGAAATAATGAAAATATATTTGATTTACAAAATATATTTAATGCTAAAAAAGAAGTTGATATATCTTTAGATAATAATCAATTATTTGGAGACCAAAAATATTTAGATGGTTTAAAACCTGTATATGCTGGTGGATTTAAATATTTACCTACACTACAAAATCCAACAGGAAGTAGTAATTTAAATTATAGATTTACAGCTGGGCCGATTGAAAATCTAACTAAGGAAGATATATTCCCTATACCTAATAGTTTAGGGGGTAAATTTGTAAATATAGGTGATTTTACTCTAGGAACCATTCAAATACAAAGTGGAAGCAATAGTGTATCAGTAGGAGGATACCCTGCTATTACATTAACTAGAAGTGAACCTATTAATAGAGAAAGTATTTGGTGGGATAATGATTTATTGATTAATGTAGAAGGACAAGTAGAACTAGAAATTAATGTTCCTAAAAATGTATCGGCTTCATTTGATACTATATCCTGGAACCCATTTAATGGAGTGGCACCAATATTTTCAGCATCAACAGATTTCGGAGATTTTGAATTAATAGAAGCTATTTATCATATTTCTAATTCTGTAATTTTACCTAAAAATACAGATAAAATCGAAGCAATATTTGATGAATCAATATCAGCAATGGGGGGACAATTTGAAACTAGTTTTGAAACACCTGATATAGTAAGTGCTTCTGTAAATATAGGTGGTTTACAAGCGGCCTCTTTTGGTACTCCCTCTTATACTTACTATTTCCCTTCGGATCCAATGACTTCATTTACATCAAGTATAGTTGATGGTGGAGATGCTAGTAATGGAAATGCATTTTTCTTAAGAAATAATACAGGATCATTTAATATTTTAACTGCTTCTGTATCCATGTCTTTTTGGTATGACAATTTTACTCAAACTTCATCTATTTATGAAAGTGGTTCTGATTCATATGGTGTTATAGATGAAAGGTTTGTTATAGAAGA
>TARA_R100001460_G_scaffold72764_2_pt1 | contig 23999 bp, 31 predicted proteins | sample TARA_R100001460 | Tara Oceans TARA_R100001460 (sample SAMEA2622190) | marine metagenome | biome: marine biome (ENVO:00000447); feature: surface water layer (ENVO:00002042); material: "saline water (ENVO:00002010), including plankton (ENVO:xxxxxxxx)" | depth 5 m | reverse complement strand
TCTGCCTTGGCTGCCGCTGGTCAACTCGACTACGCTTCTAACATCAGTTCTAACCTCAACGTTGACGACAGCGGAAACACATTCGCTGGTGTACTCAACGGTAAGATGAAGGTTTACGTTGATCCTTACACAACTGGCGATTACGCTACTGTTGGATTCCGTGGCCCTAATCCATACGATGCTGGATTGTTCTACTGCCCATACGTTCCTCTCACGATGGTACGTGCGGTTGACGAATCTACATTCCAGCCCAAGATTGCCTTCAAGACTCGTTACGGTCTACAGGCCAATCCTTTTGTTACCACATCTGCTGGTATCGGTTCTGCTAATGCAAACCAATACTTCCGCAGCATCCGCGTTGGTAACATCAACGTAGGTGGACAGAGCTAATTCTAATTAGTTCATAATCTTTGGAAGGGTCTCCGTTTGGAGGCCCTTCTTTTTTATAAATACACCCATGGCGAGACTTACAACAAATTTCAATTTTCTCTCACCCACTGGATTTCGTCTTACGATCAACCGTAATCGATTTGCAAACGTCGAGTATTTCATAACATCGTTCTCAATCCCATCGATAAGTATGGGTGAATCTGCTCAAGGATTCAGAGGACATACCGCTTTTCAAACCGGAGACGCAATTGGATATGACTCTCTTGGTATTCGATTTGCGATTGACGAAGATATGAAGAACTATACTGAAATATTTGATTGGATGATCAACAATCGTGAAACGGGACTAGACTTCTCTGATATGATTTTGAGTGTTCTCTCAAACCACAACAATGGGAATAAAGAGTTTCAGTTCAAAGACGCATTCCCAACTTCTTTAAGTGGTGTAGAGTTCACCACACAGGCAACAGACGTAGAATACTTACAAGCCGACGTTACATTTAGATACAGCGAATTCAATATTATAAAGTAATAAATAGTTTTATATGATGACACTTGATGAAATCCTTGCGATGTGGAAGAAGGACTCGCAAATTGATACAGTATGTTTAGACGAGGCAAGTAAAGAGAACTCGAAGAATCACGCAAAATATCTGGAGTTGCATAGTATTATTAAGTTGCAACTTAAAAAGAAAGAGATGGCCCAAAAGGTTTTGTTGCGTGATAAGTGGTTACACTTCTCAGGAAAACTTCCAAAGGAAAAGATCGATGAGTATGGATGGTCTTACGATCCTTTTGATGGAATGAAGATAATGAAGTCCGACTTTCACTATTTCTTTGAATCCGATGAGGAGCTGCAAAAGAGTGAAGAAAGGATTGCCTACCTCAAAACGTTAGAGGAAACTCTTCGAGAGATAGTTGACAACATAAAGTGGAAACACCAGTCCATTAAAAATGTTCTTGAATTTCAGAAGTTCACTTCTGGTATGTAATGATAAAAGTTTTAAAGGAGAACGAAGCGAAGTTAATTGTTGAGTCGGAAGATTCGGGTATCCTTCGTGAATTGTATGAGTATTATACCTTCTTTGCGGATGGATATAAATTCATGCCAGCCTATCGCAATAAGTTTTGGGATGGGAAGATAAGACTCTTTGATCTCCGAACACAACAACTACCCTATGGACTACTCAATCAAACAAAAGAATTTGCCAAGGAGAGAGGATACATCCTTGACGCAACTCAACTGCAACACGAGGAATGGCCTCAAACAGATGCTCTTCGGAAGTACGTTAAAGAAACTGATATTTCTATCAACGGTAAATCTATTGATCCTCGGGATTATCAGTTGGATGCCTTTATACATGCGATCAGCAATAAAAGATGTATTCTCCTCTCTCCAACCGGATCAGGTAAATCACTTATCATATATCTTTTGGTTCGTTACTTTCTTGATCATTCTGATAAGGGATTGATATCTTTGATCGTTGTTCCGACTACTTCTTTGGTCGCACAGATGTCAAAAGACTTTGAGAACTACTCTAAAAACGATCCATACTTCGAATCAGAGAATGAAGTACACCAAATCTATTCCGGAAAGGAAAAGTTCAACTTTGATGCATCGGTTGTAATTACTACATGGCAAAGCGCAATCAAACTACCACCTCAATGGTTCTTTCAGTATGGTATGGTGATTGGAGATGAAGCCCATACGTTCAAGGCAAAGAGTTTGACTACGATTATGAACCGTTTGGTCAATGCTGATTATCGGATCGGAACTACCGGAACACTGGACAATGCGATGGTAAATCAACTTGTGTTAGAAGGTAATTTTGGGCCACAATACAAGGTTACAACCACAAAGGAACTTATCGATTCAGATACTCTCGCTCAATTGAACATTAAATGTTTGGTTCTAAACTATCCGGATGAATCACGAAAGATTATAAAGTCTTTCAAATATCCTGATGAAATCGATTACATTGTAAACTACGAGAAGAGAAATAAGTTCATTGTCAATCTTACGTGTGATCAAAGTGGTAATTCTCTGGTGCTTTACAATCTCGTACAGAAACATGGTAAACCTCTCTATGAGCTCTTTCAGAATAAGGTAAAGGGTAAAAGAAAGGTATTCTTTGTATCGGGTGCGGTGAATGCAGAGGAAAGAGAACGCATTCGAGAGATTACCGAGAAAGAAAAGAACGCAATTATAGTCGCATCTGTTGGGACGTTCTCTACAGGTATAAATATAGTTAATCTGAATAACATAGTGTTTGCATCTCCAACAAAGTCTCAAATAAGAGTTCTACAATCCATAGGTAGAGGACTACGGAAAACTACTGATGGAAAACCAACTACTGTTTTTGATATAGCTGATGATCTTTCTTGGAAAAAGAAAAAGAACTATACATTGAATCACGCCATTGAACGAATAAAAATTTACGCAAAGGAAAAGTTTAAAACCAAAACATACGAGGTGCCGATATGAGTGTTGAATGGAAAGAAATCTTTGATGCCCTAATGGAAGGAGCAGACGACATAAACATTCTTTCTTATAGATTATCGGATGGGAGTTACATCATGGCTGAAGAGATGGACTATGATCCTAACTTTGATGTTCTCTTTCTTGATCTTCCGGTCTTGATTAAACAGGGTAGAAGGGGTAATATTTCATTGGAGAAATGGATGTTTCAACCAGAGTTCGAAGAAGATATTCCAGCTCAGCCCATAGAACTACAATGTAATAAAATCGTTGCAAAGATTGAAGCACCTGTATCTTTAAAGAGAGATTACCTTAAATATAATTTCTTAGATAAATTGCATGGAACCTTTGATGAAGATGAGTTTCAAACTATATTAGATGAAATACATTCTTATGATCTTGATAAGAAGGATTCTAGTAGTGATATTACTATTGATCCTCTCATGAAGGCATATCTAAAGAGATTGAAATATCCAGATAAAAACTGATTTCATTCCTTTCCTTTTTGATACTTTGAGTATTATACACTCATTGTAAAAAGTTGTCAACCTTTTTATTTTTTTCTTTACATTTTTTTATATTATGTTATATTAGCTCTATATTATGAAAGTAAAACCTAAAGATAAGCCACATTATGTGAACAATAAAGAATTTTCTCAATCAGTAGTTGACTATGTAAATCTAGTAACTGAGGCAAGAGAAAATGATAATGATGATCCTAAGATTCCAGAGTACATCGGAAGTTGTTTTCTGAAGATCGCAGAAGGACTATCACGCAAACCAAACTTTATTGGTTACACATATCGAGAAGAAATGGTCATGGATGGAGTTGAGAATTGTATCAAGGCCATTATGAATTACGATGTTGAGAAGGCAACACGAACAGGATTGCCCAACGCATTTGCGTACTTCACTCAGATTGTCTGGTATGCGTTTCTCCGAAGAATTCAAAAGGAGAAGAAGTATCAGGACATAAAGGAGAAGTACATGGAACATGCGGATGTAAGTCAATTCGCAGACTTTGGTAATGTTGCAAATGCAGGAAGTATTATTGATCGTGTTAGGTTAAAGGCCCAGAAACTTCGTCAAAGAGATACAGAACTCAAACAATTGGCGAAGAAAGAAAAGAAGAAGAAGAACGCGAAGAAGAAGATTTCTCGTCAGTCTGGCCTTGAACTTTTCTATTCATAATGGGTAAAATAGCTATTATCAATGATACGCACTTTGGTGTGCGTAACGGAAGTGACATATTCATGGATTACATGGATAAGTTCTTTACGGATGTATTCTTTCCTTATTGTCAGGAGAATGACATCAAGAGGATTCTTCACATGGGTGATTTCTTTGATCATCGGAAATACATCAACATCAAGGCTCTGAAACGAGTGGATGACTTTTTCACATCTCGACTAGATGAGTATGATATGACGATGGATATCATTCCAGGCAATCACGATGTCTATTACAAGAATACAAATGAACTCAACTCGTTAGAAGAGATACTCAGTGGAAACGAACGGATTCGAATTCATATGAATCCTGTTGATATCGAGTTTGACAATCTTTCGATTGGTATGCTCCCTTGGATCTCTCACGAGAACTACGACGAGTGTATGGAGTTTATTCAATCTTCGAAGTCGCCTATCATTGCTTCTCACCTTGAACTGAATGGATTTAAGATGATGAAGGGTGCAGTAGTCGCATCTCATGGTATGGATCCAAAACTCTTCTCAAGATATGAGATGGTTCTTTCCGGTCACTATCACACAAAGAGCGAAGAAGACAACATTCACTATCTTGGAACGCAATACGAATTGACTTGGGCTGATGCGGGTGATCCAAAACACTTTCATATACTGGACACCAATACACGAGAGATTGAATCAGTCAAAAATAAACATTGCCTTTTTCAAAGAATTCGTTATAATGATACGCAATCTTTACCCGAAATATCAAAGAAAGATATCGAAGGAACATTTGTAAAGGTTGTAGTTGTAAAGAAAAAAGATCTCTATGCGTTTGATAAGTTCATTGATAAGGTTCAATCATATGGCCCATTTGACATTAAGATCGTTGAAAACTTTGACGAGTATTCTGGTGAGAATGTTGATAACGACAAGATCTCTACGGTTGATACTCCCACATTACTTAACACTTATGTGGATTCTATCGAAACTGATTTGAATAAGGAGAAACTGAAGAACATCCTCTACGACCTTTATGTTGAAGCAAAAGACCTTGAAGCTATATGATTCTATTTAAAACTCTTTCTTACCAAAATTTTCTCTCTACCGGAAACACTCCGACGATCATAGATCTCAATCGCAGTTCTGCCACCTTAGTGGTTGGTGCAAACGGTGCAGGTAAGTCAACGATGTTAGATGCTCTTTCCTTTGTTCTCTTTGGAAAGGCTCATCGTAACATCAACAAACCACAACTGGTCAACTCTGTAAATCAGAAAAAACTTTTGACTACTTGTGAGTTCTCTATTGGTAAGACGGAATACAAAATCGTTCGAGGAATCAAACCAGTGGTGTTTGAGATCTATCGTAATGGTAAGATGATCAATCAGGAATCTCATTCCCGAGACTATCAAAAGGTTCTGGAGCAAAACATTCTGCATCTCAATCACAAATCCTTTCATCAGGTTGTGGTTCTGGGTTCAGGTAACTTCATTCCGTTTATGCAACTTCCCGCGAATCTTCGCCGAGGAGTCATCGAGGATCTTCTGGACATCAACATCTTTACAAGAATGAATCTGTTGGTCAAGGAGAGATACACTTCACTTAAGACTGAGATCTCTCAAACCGATCATCAGTTAGATCTTCTGAAGTCACAGATTCAACTCAAAGAAAAACACATCAAGAAACTTCAGGAGATTGATCTACAACAAGCCACAAAGAATCAGAAAAAGATCGATGATCTGAAAGAAGAGATTGAACTTCTTCGAGTTCGCAATACAGACCTTCGGAAAGAATATGATTCAAAGAATCCAGACTTCGAAGCCCAACACAAAAAAGATTCTGACAAGAGAAAAGAGTTGGAAGGTTATCGAGGACAAATACGAAACAATATCAACTCACTGGTAAAGGATGTAAAGTTTTACGAAAACAATGACACTTGTCCTACTTGCCATCAAGATATCGGAGATGATATCAAGAAGAAAAGAACTGATGAGGCAAAGTCAAAGGCCAAGGAGTTGAATTCTGGTCTTGAACAGATCGAGGATTCCATTTCAAAATGTGGCCAATCAATTGACAAGATGGTTCAGGGTCTCAAGGAGATGAGCGATATTATGAGTCAAGTCATGGTCAATGACAGTATGATTCGTAACATCGAAAAGGACATCGACAAGACATCCGCCGAGAAGACCGATACATCTCACATCGAAGAAGAGAAGATAGAACTGGAGGAAAAGAAAAGTGATCGTGATTCGATGGTTGATCACAAGTCAAATCAACTTGAAAAGAGATCATACTATGATGCAGTAGGAGAACTACTCAAAGATTCCGGTATCAAGACAAAGATCATTCGCGAGTATCTTCCGGTGATGAATAATTTGATCAACAAGTATCTCAACATTCTGGACTTCTTTGTTCTCTTCAATATTGATGAGAGCTTCAATGAGACGATCAAGTCAAGACATCGCGACGACTTCACCTATCCATCTTTCTCGGAAGGTGAGAAACAGAGAATCGATTTGGCTCTTCTCTTTACTTGGAGACAGGTTGCTCGAATGAAGAACTCCGCCAACACCAATCTTCTTATTCTGGATGAAACCTTTGATTCAAGTCTGGATGCGGATGGTGTGGATAATCTGATCAAAATTCTTTACACTTTGCGTGAGGATTCCAATGTTTTCATTATCAGTCACAAACAAGATCTGTTGGATGGTAAGTTTCCAGCACGAATGGAGTTCATAAAGACCAATAATTTCTCAAAGATCAAAGAGTAATTTTACACTTTATTTACAGTGTTTTGCCTTGTAATCTAAAAATGCGTCTCTATAATAGACGTATATGATTAAGGAATACCTAGAAAACGAAGTTGTCACGAAATCAGGTTTCACCTATGGGAAGTTGTCTCGCGCCTTCGATGAGCTCACTGAGAACTTGGAGAATTGGAAAGATCCGATTTCCACCAAAGTTCGAACTCGTGAGATTCGTCTCTACGAAGAGGCCTGTGAGTTTTTCACGGGTTCAAAGTTGATCTCCGGAGAAACCGATGGATCTGCATGGGGGCGAACAGAAGTTTCAGCCGCCGGTTACTACGCTGCCATTGGGGCGTAGTTTTACATCTTTTTTACCAAGTTTAGTCTTGTATTTTCCGATTATTAGTTTATAGTTATAACCATAATGAAGCTGTTAGATTACCAACTCCAATCAAACGTCGCCCGTTTGTTGTCTCGTGAAAACATCACTGTGACACACTCTGACGTTCGTACTGCTTGTTTCGACTTGAGAAATCGAGTGATGAAGTTACCTATCTGGAAAGATCACGGAAAGGTCGTTTATGATATGTTGATCGCCCACGAGGTTGGTCACGCAATCTTCGATGATTATCCTCTGGTTGAAAAGTATCTGAACGATAACAAATTTAGGGGTGTTCCTGACGTTCTCAACGTCATCGATGACATTCGAATTGAGAGATTGGTACAGGATAAGTATCCTGGCCTTCCAAAGATCTTTCTCGCTGCGTATCGGACTCTTGTCAAGGCTGATCTATTCGGGTTGAAGGGTCGAGACATTTCGAAGATGAAGTTTCTTGATCGTTTGAATCTTCACGCTAAGATTGGGACAATCGTTCAAGTTCCTTTGAATGATGAAGAACTTGATTTTTACAATCGTTGTTATGCAGCGGAGACAACTCAAGAAGTGATCGATCTCTTCGAAGAGTTTCAGAATCGGCCTAAAGAAGATGAGGAGCCCCCGGAGCCTGAAGGTCGCGAGGAGCAATCTTCGAATGAAGAAGGGGAAGAAGGCGAAGAAGATTCAAATCAAGAATCCGGTGAATCTCCTTTAGATGTTTCAGAAGATCTTGGTGACGAGGCCCAGGCTGCTCTTGACGAGGCGCTCAAGTTGGAAGATCTATTTCGCGAGATGTCTGATGATGTATCGGATAAGGATGATGTATCGGATAAGGATGAGGCCCAAGAGGCAGTCACTAGTGACGCTCCACAAGATTCCGAAAAGTCTGAAACTCAGGAAGAGTTTGAAAAGAATATCTCGGAAAACTTCGGAAGTCGGAATTGGCAAGATCCCCAAGCGGCAGATTATGTTCCGGTAATTTTTCCAAGAAAATCAACTCTCGATAAAGTCACGAACTCTTACGAAGACGTGATGAGAAGTCGTGAAGAAAGTTCCAATTGGCGTATTCGGTATTCGGATTTTGATGAAAAGTACATCGACTACAAGAAGAAGGTAAAGAAAAAAGTTGGTGTTCTGATTCGCGAATTTGAAAGACGCAAAGCTGCGTTTCGTTACTCTCGTTCTTCGGAATCTCGGATTGGCACTATTGATGTCAACAAACTTCACAAGTATCGTTATGATGATCAAATCTTCAATACGGTAACTCAACTTGCCGATGGGCAGAATCACGGAATGATCTTTTACATCGATTACTCCGGTTCTATGGGACATGTCTTGGCTGATGTTATTGATCAGACTTTACATCTCGTATACTTCTGCGACAAGATGAATATTCCCTTTGAGGTCTATTCTTACACTTCAAGATGCGTTTGGGATCGTAAACAAAACCTTTCTGATCCACAAGAAATTGATCTTTCTGGCTTGGTTCTCAACAATATCATGAGTTCTACAATGTCGAAAAAAGAATTCGATCTTGGATTTCAACAACTTTTCTTTCAGTCATCTGGCAGCGGTTACATCAACGGGTTGTCAACTCTGGAACAGTTGGGTGGCACTCCTCTCAATGCGGTTATCATGGCTGCAAATCATCACTGTAATGATTTTCAGAAAAAACATCGTGTTGATAAACTGAATGTGATTATGCTCACTGATGGTGATTCGGAACAGGCACGAGCTCAAGAAGCCAACTGTGGTATTACTGTCTTCGAAGGTAAGAAAATTGATATCTCTGGAAAACGTAGTTTTGCTGGAAGTAGTTCAAGATCGTCTGGAAATTATTACTGCCGTGTCGATTATCAACAGGAAAAATTGCTCAAACTTCTTCGTAAGAAGGCGACAGTAATCGGAATGTATCTTCCATCTTCTTTGAATGATGCAAAGAAAAAGATCTCTTTGGCGGAGAACTCAGCTGACAAGTTGCGAAAGGTATACGGTAAAAACAAGTTTATCAATCTTCCAAATGTTGCTGGTTATGATGCTCTGATGATCCTTCCCCACAATATTCAAATACTTGATAAGGATTTCCAGTTCTCAAGTGAGGAAGATATCTCTGAAAGTCGTTCTGCTCAGTCGAAGTTGGCAAAACAGTTCGCTAAAAACAACTCGGAAAACAAAAGATCTCGGGTGATACTGTCAAAGTTCGCCGAGTTGATCGCCTAAGTTTTACAGGTTTTTTACACTAATTGGTGTTGACAATTGATAAGTTTTCTCCTACAATACTCGTATGAAAAATGGTGATAAAGAAATCCTCTCCGGCCTGATCAAACTAGTCAACGCCAAGGGGATTGATAATTGGTCGCGAGAAACAGCGATTGATCTTCTCCGTTCCTATGAGAAATGGCAGAAGTTTGCCTCAGACAAACAGTCTGAGTTTGCTCGAAACCTACCAAAATCAGCGTATGAAAAACTGGACAGAAAGAATCGTCAATTCGAACAACTCGATAATATTCCCGAGGCCGATAAACTGCGAGATAAAGATCGAAAGGTCGTTTCTGGAAAGGTTGTCTCTCTTAAGTGGAAGGATACTGGATTTGGTTGGTATACGGGAAATTCCTTTTACCGCCGAGCTCAACAGTTGAAGGTTCTCCTTGATATTGGTCACGGAAGAAAACTCTGGGCTTCGGCTGACACTCAAATGGAAGTTGGTCAGGAATGGTCTGCGAAAGTAACGATCAAGACCACTGATGATCCGACTTTCATTATTGGTTCTCGCCCTGCGGGATGGGAACCTTTTACAAAAAATTAACAATATTGAGTATTGACATTTGATAAGATTTGTATAGGATATAGGTATATTATGAATAAAAGTGAACTAAAAAACTACTTCTTGAAAAACACTCCGTCTGGAGAAGCATTGTCTCGCAAGGACATTATGTCAAAGACTGAGGAATTGGGTCTAAACCCGAGGGTTGCCCGTTATATGTTGAAAGCAAATTTTCCGGAGATCACTAAGGTTTCTCGAGGAAAGTATGCGTTCGGTGGCGATCCAACTCCTGCTCCTGTTTCGACTCCTGCTCCAACTCCGGAGCCAGTGATGAATTTCAAGAGCGAGGCCTCGGTTTCTCTTCGGTCGGTTTCTTCGGTTTCTGATGATGAGATCTACGTTCCTTCTAAGGATGCCACTTTTATCAAGTGGGGTGAGTTCTCGAAACTCAAGAAGATTATTGAGTCGAAACTTTTCTTTCCAACTTACATTGCGGGTATGTCCGGTAATGGTAAGACAATGATGGTTGAACAGGCGTGTGCGATTCTCAAGAGAGAATACGTTCGTGTTCAGATTTCGCCTGAAACTGACGAGGATGATTTGATCGGTGGTTTCCGTTTGATCAATGGTGAAACGGTCTTTCAGAAGGGCCCAGTCGTCAAGGCGATGGAACGTGGCTGCATTCTTATGATCGATGAGATTGATCGTGCCACGAACAAGATCATGTGTCTTCAGGGAGTTCTGGAAGGAAAACCCATTCTTCTGAAAAAGACTGGCCAAGTCGTCTCTCCTGCCGCTGGGTTCAATGTGATTGCCACTGCGAATACTAAGGGTCGAGGATCTGATGAAGGTCGTTATACGGCGGCCTCGATCATCGATGATGCGTTTCTCGAAAGATTCGTTGCGGTTGTTGATCAGGAATATCCTCCTTACGCAACTGAGAGAAAGATTCTTCTCGCGAATGCCAAGAGTTTCGATGTCAAAGATACGGAGTTTATCGAGAAGTTGGTCGCTTGGTCAAACGTGATTCGAAAGACTTTCGAGGCCGAAGGTGTTGATGATGTCGTTTCGACTCGCCGTCTCTGCCACATTATCAAGGCGTTCTCGATCTTCGAGGATCGCATGGCAGCCATCAAGATGTGTGTCAGTCGATTCGAGGAAGAGACTCGTGAAGCGTTTCTCGATCTTTACACCAAGATCGATGAATCCACACTTGACGAAAATGGTGAAGTTGTGGGAGAAACCAATGCGGCCGGAGATGATGTCGAAGTCACGGTCGATGAAAACGGAAAGTTTGTAGCCCCATTCTAATGGAAACAAGATCAAAATACGCAATATCTCAAATTGAACTGGATGACGACGAGGCCTACGAGGAAGAGTTGAAATCCTACAACGAAAATAAAAAAGAAGGAGTCAAGTATGACAAAACAAAACCGGACTACTCGCTTCTTCCTCCAACCGCTCTGGAAGATGTAGTAAAGGTTCTTACCTTTGGTGCGGAAAAGTATGATCGTTGGAACTGGAAGAAACTTGACAATCTTGAGGATCGATATTTCGCAGCCGCTCAAAGACATCTTTGGGCGGTGATGCGAGGAGAAACACACGATCCCGAAAGCGGAGAACATCATTATGCTCATGCTCTTTGTTGTATAATGTATTTACTTGAATTTTATTCTTTACAAAACCCTAAAAATAGTATATAGTTATAACTATGAAAATATCAAATGGAACATTAAATCTTCTTAAGAACTACTCTACCATCAACGGTAATCTTGTAGTCAAAGAAGGTAACAAGATCCTTACGATCTCGGACAAGAAGAACATTATGTCTTCTGCTGAAGTCGAAGAATCTTTTGATCAATCGTTTGGGATTTATGATCTCAACGAATTCCTTGGAGCTTACTCTTTAATCGAGAATCCAAGTCTGGAGTTCTCTACAGACTCTGTAACAATCTCGTCTGCCGATTCAAGTCTTGTCTATCGGTTTTCAGATCCAAACATTCTCACATCACCTGAACGTGAAGTGGGTCTTCCTACTTCGGATGTAACTGTCAATTTGACTGCGGAAGTAATCTCAAATATCCGTAAGGCTAGTGCAGTATTAAATGCTCCAGTTCTTTCGGTTACGAGTGAAGGTAATGATTCACCAATCGAATGTAAGGTTTTTGATCCATCGAATCCAACTGCAAATGTCTACAAGATCAAGTTGACTGGATTGGTTTCAGATGATAATTTCGATTTCCAATTTCTTATTGAGAACCTGAAGATGTTGCCCGACGACTATCGTTTGTCGATCTCTTCTAAATTAATCTCTCAATGGGAAGGAATAAATAACAACGTTAAGTATTGGATTGCTTTGGAAAAGAATTCTACTTATGCCAAATAGACCACCAAAAAAGAAAAACAAAACTATGAGTGAAAACACTGAAAACAAACCTGAGATCACATTAAACGACTTTGCGGCGATTCTCCGTATCGTTGATGTAGCATCTCGCCGAGGAGCGTTTGAAGGTAAGGAACTAAGTTCCGTTGGTAATGTCCGTGATAAAGTCGAGGCATTTCTATCCTTTTACGCTCCAAAGCAAGACGGAGAAGGTGAACAAGCAGACGCTGAGGCGGCCGCTGAAGAACCTACCGTTGAAAATACCGAGGGAGAGTAATCTCCCTCTTTGCCACCTTAGCTCAGTTGGTAGAGCGCGAAATTTGTAATTTCGATGTCGTCAGTTCGACTCTGACAGGTGGCTCCACTGGAAAGTAGCTTAACGGTAAAGCAGAGGACTGTTAATCCTTCGAGTGTAGGTTCGAATCCTACCTTTCCAGCCAATTTTTAAACTGAGTAAAATTATGAAAGCACATATCATTGAAGTAACAAATGAAGACGCAAAAACGTCAAGCAACGCGAGTTATCAACAGGTAACTCTGGAGGATGGAACAAGATTCCTCTTTACCAATTCACAGTTAAAGACTGCGAAGACCCGAGCAGATAATAACAGCGAAGATCTTTGGCCCGTGGAAGTTTTCTTTCCACCCGCAAGATTTCCAATCTTTAAGAAACTCTTTGGGTAATGGAAGAACATATAATAAAAAAGGTAACTCCTTATAAAGATACCACATGGTATGTAAAGTGGTCGGCATCAGTTTGTATTCTCATTGCCACATCTTTACGTGCTGCCGGGCCAGGTCTTCATCTATACGATATGATCTTTAGTATGCTCGGATTGTTGGGATGGCTTTATGTTGGACTGAAATGGAATGATAGAGCCCTTATTCTTTTGAACGGAGTAATAACCGTTATTCTCTTTGGAGGAATAATATCTCATTTAGTCGGATAAATTTATTTACTTTACATTTAACACGAATTGTGTTATAACTATATTATGAAAAATGAATTTCTCTGGGTTGAAAAATACAGACCACAAACAATCAAGGATTGTATCCTTCCCGATTCTCACAAACGAGTCTTTCAAAAGATCGTTGACTCGGGTGAGATGCACAACATGCTTTTGACTGGCACTGCCGGTCTTGGTAAAACTACAGTTGCAAGAGCTCTCTGTAATGAGTTGAATCTTGAGTATCTTCTAATCAACTCTTCCGAGGAAAGTGGTATTGATGTTCTTCGTTCGAAGATTCGTCAGTTCGCTTCTTCGGTATCTTTGATGGGAAAGGACTACAAAGTCGTTATTCTGGATGAGGCTGATTATCTTAACGCTCAGTCAACGCAACCTGCTCTTCGTGGTTTCATTGAAGAGTTCAGTAACAATTGTCGTTTCATTCTTACGTGTAACTTCAAGAATCGTATCATCGAACCTCTTCATTCTCGGTGTACGGTTGTGGAGTTCAATACGAGTAAGAAAGAACTTGCGAAACTCTCCGGAGGTTTCATGAAAAGATTGCAGTTGATTCTTGATGCGGAAAACATCAAGTTCAACAACAAGATTCTTGCGGATCTTATTATGCGTTTTGCTCCGGATTGGCGAAGAGTTCTTAATGAGTGTCAACGGTACAGTTCTTCTGGTGAGATCACGGCTGATGTTCTGGTTGGAATGTCCGATCAAAGTGTTTCAGAACTTGTTGGATATCTCAAGACAAAAGACTTCAAGAAGATGCGTAGTTGGGTCACGAACAATAGTGATGTTGACTCGTCGGTTATCTTTCGAAGAATCTACGATACTCTTTATGAGTTTGCAGAGCCACAATCGATTCCTAGTGTTATTATGTCTCTTGGTGAGTATCAGTATCGTGCAGCGTTTGTCGCGGATCAGGAGATCAATACTGTCGCTTGTCTCACAGAACTTATGGCATCTTCGAAATGGAAGTAACGATAAAGGTTGTTACGTGGAGAGTTCTTTCGGTAATTCTTTGTACATTGATGGGAAGAATCTGGTTTGGAGATTGGCATGTCACTGCCTTTGGTATCTTCATCTCAATCGTAATGATGTTCGTACACTATGGATTTGAAAAGGTATGGCCGATAAACTAACACCATTTACTTTCATCAACTCGATCAACGAGGGGACTTTCAGTAAGAATCTTCTGAAGGATTGCAAGGCTGATTCGTCTACTGATCCTAACGATCCTTCTTCGCCCGATAAGAGTTATGTTCCCTTTATCATCAATCGAGGTCTTTCTTATTTCTCTGATACGGTTCTCTTTGCAAATGAGATGAATCGTTTGTCGCATCTTCCACATAGGATGCAGTATGACTTTCTACGAGATGCTGTAAACCCGAGAAAGAGGTTCTCAAAGTGGACAAAGAAGAGAAGTGTCGAGGATGATGTGAAGTTGATTCAACGCAAGTACAACTACTCAAGAGCTAAGGCGGAGGCGGTTTATCCTCTCTTTTCTTCGGAAGAAGTGAACAAATTGCGTAAATCGATGGATATCGGCGGGTTTCAAAAGTGATCATTATATAAATATCATTATGAATAATTTTATAGATGATTGGACACCAACAGATATGTTGGAAGTGACTCTGAATGAACCTGATGATTTTCTCAAGATAAAAGAAACTCTTACTCGGATTGGAGTTTCTTCTAAGAAGTTACCTAACACTCTTTTTCAGAGTTGCCACATTCTCCACAAACAGGGAAGATACTTTATTGTACATTTCAAGGAACTCTTCCTTTTGGATGGAAAGAACGCAAGTCTCACCGAGAACGACATCGAACGACGAAATACGATCACAACACTTCTCTCGGATTGGGGACTTCTCAACATCGTAAACGAGTCAATGGCTCAACCACAAACCGATCTAAGACTTATAAAAATAATTTCACATCGAGACAAATCACAATGGGATTTACAGCCAAAATATTCCATTGGGAACGTTAAGAAAGTATAAATACATAATCAATTTCAAACCACACGCTGTGGTTTCGAATGGGATGCCGAAAGGGTCTCACAAATAAAACCTGCCTAATGGAGGAAAATACACATGACAACTACAATACCAACCTGGCCTCGTTCTGCCTTTATAGGATTTGAACGAATATTCGAAGAACTTGAGAACGCCCGCAACGGCAACTCAACCCGCACAAACAACACTTATCCACCACATAATGTCATTCGTATTGATGATGACAATTATGAAATCGAACTGGCAGTCGCCGGATTCGATGAATCTGATCTTGAAGTTACCTACAAGGATAACGTTCTAACTATAGAAGGAAACAAAGACTCAAAAGAACAAGCGGAATATGTCCATCAGGGCATCTCAAATCGTAAGTTCGCAAAGACTTTTAACCTCTCTGAGCATATCGAGATTCGTGGAGCCGATCTAGTCAATGGTATCCTGAGTGTCCGTTTGGAGAGAGTTATACCTGAAGATCTGAAACCTAAAATCATTAAAATAGGTTCAAAAAAAGGATTCCTTCAGGACTAACCAAAACAAAGGAAATACATGACTAAATCAAAAAAACTAACGATACTAGGTATCGTCCTTATAGCTGTTGGCTGTTTCTTCGCCTGTAAAACTTATGGTGCGGATGAAGAAATCACAGTTGACAACTCAACCGGAATAATCAATCAGGTCACAGCTGGTTGGTATGATCAGAAGATAACCGATGGTGCATATAGTGAGACCGAAGCTCCCTTTGGGAAGATCGATCTTTCTCTTGGATCTGTTGGAAGTCTTAATTTTGACGGAGCAATCGAATACATCACAGATGGGTTTGACAGAGTAGATTATACTCTTGGAACTTCATTTAAGTTTGTTGAGACAGATCTCGTCATTAAAAGTGATTCAAGACAGAGGACGGCGATTGAGCTGGACACTTACTACGGATTACCTTTCATACCATTCTTTGATGCCGATCTGAGGGTGACACTTGCCGACAACAATCGAGGAGACGTATTTCAAGATGTGAATTACCTTTCTTCCGTTGTTCTCTCAAAGGGACACCACTTTGAGGTTTTCAACCTTGGACTTCGCGTTGGCGGAGAATATGGTCGTTCTTACAGCATGATTGATGATTATGATTACCATAGATTGTTTGGTCGTTTTACCAAAGGCATCACTTCTAGTGTAGATGTGTTTGGACAAGTCGATATACTTACAAACGACAGTGAAAATTTGAGCAGTGAAGAAAGCTTTTATGCTGGTATCGTTGCAAAATTTTAAGATTTAATTCATTTAAGTTTAAGAAGGGCGGGGGGAGAAATCCTCTCGCCTTTTTTTTTATTTTTTTACGGAATTCGCCTTGACATATCGCAAGAAATGTGCATGATAGCTAACGTTAAAGTAAATTGTAAAGGTCTAACCGACGAAATCAATTTACACACTGTTAATAATACAAATACATACACATATCATGAAAAACAACACAAATAGTGTTAGAACAATACTCGGTAGAAGTTTTGATCTGGTCTCCTTAGAGACTAATTTCAATAGTTCTGAAATACAGAAACATCTTCCCGAGGCCTGCGAACCAGTATATACTAATGGTTCCTGTTTCAAATATCGAAAGATTGATCCTGAGATGGATGATAACGAGGGCGTTAGGTCTGAGGGAACTCCAGATGCACCAGAGTTGTCTGTCGATTTTGAAAACGATGGATTTCTTTCCACGTTTTTTCCACCAATACAGAATGTTTACACTGGAAAACTTCTTGACGGTAGGACTCGTGAAAATGAGCTTCGAAAACTAGGAGAGAAATATATGCCCGTAATGTTAGTTCGTACTGTTAAAGAAAGAAGGAACGAGGGGGGCATAGATAGAGTAATCGGCATTCAGTCAAACAGACAACCTTACGGAAAGAGAACAGAATATCACACTCTTGTTGGGGCCTTAGTTTGTGACATAACAGAGGATGTGATTGAGAGAGATCGCAATCAAATCAGAGAGAGACTAATAACCGATTATAGCGTAGAAAGATTCTATGGTTCTGGTAACAACATCATTTCTAAAATAGTGAACGAAGTTCACAAGATGACTGATACTAAAAATAGGCTTATTAGATGTAAAACCAGAGAGGAATGGAAAGGTTGGTTATTAACCCGTGGCATTAACATAGATGATGATATATCTTTACTTCAAACTGGAGGAAGGAGAGCTCCTCTCTTCTTTGCTGAAAAAATTGTACCTTCTCTTGCAAAAGGAGAGTTACCGTCATTGATTTTGTACTCAAATACTCCATATGAGACTGAGGCAAAAGAGAAGACTAAAGATTTCATTCAAACAGTTGATAGATTATATCGAAAAATGTTTGGTGCTGTCAGTTCTAAAATTCCTAACGTAAATATAGATTGTCCTAAAGAAAAGGGTTACAATTTACTTGGAATCATTCCTCAACTAACAAATGAATTTCAAAGAAAGGCGATGGAAGAAGGGAAATTAGTCACTATGAAAGGATTTCTCAATGGTTAAGAAATATAATCTATATTAATTCTAATTCTCCACATCTTTTCTAAGGTGTGGAGTTTTTTATTGACAAAACACCCTAATTGGTGTAGTATTCATCTATGATTTCTAATGGTTTCTATACAAGCGTAGATCGCTTTGGCAACTCTCTCCTTTATCGTGGTTACGACGACGAGGGTAAAAAGATTCTCAAGAGAGTCAAGTACCAACCAAAACTTTTCCTTCCGTCTAAAAACAAGAATACCGATTGGACTGCCCTTGACGGAACTCCGGTTGAGCCTATCTCGTTCAACACTATGTCGGAAGTTCGCACCTTTGAGAAAACCTACAACAGTGTAGATGACTTTCAACTTTACGGAAACACTCGACATGTTCCTGCGTTTATTCAGTCGGTCTTTCCAAATGAGATTCGATACAGTCGTAACATGGTTGACACGGCTTCTCTTGATATCGAGACTTCGTATGGTGATGGTTTTCCGGATGTTCACAATCCTACAAACGAGATCCTCACGATTGCCTACAAAAGTTCGAAGGACAAAACCTATCGAGTGTGGGGAATGAAAGGTTACGATGAGTCTAAGTCTCAACTAGATCTTGAGATCGAGTATCGTCAGTTTACCGATGAGGCTTCTATGTTGGATGCGTTCATTCAGTTCTGGGCCAATCCCGAGAACACTCCGGACATCATCACAGGTTGGAATACTCGACTCTTTGATATTCCTTACATGGTTGCTCGAATGCGTTATCTTCTAGGAGATGTCAAAACAAATCTGCTTTCTCCTTGGAAGAAGATCGATGAAAGGGAGATTGTCATTCAAGGAAGAGATCATACCATCTTTGAGATCAAGGGGATTCAACACTTGGATTACATGGATCTCTTCAAGAAGTTCACGCTGAATACTTATGGCAATCAAGAATCCTATTCCTTGAATCACATTGCGAATGTCGTTCTGGGTGAGAAGAAGTTGGACTATTCCGAAGTCGGTTCTCTTCGAGATCTTTACGGTGCGGATTACCAAATGTTTGTTGACTACAATATCAAGGATGTTGAGTTGATTGAGAGAATGGAAGAGAAGTTGGGTTTGATTACTTTGGTTCTGACTATGGCTTATCTTGGTGGAGTCAACTATCAGGATACTCTGGGAACAACTGCGATCTGGGATTCGATTATCTTTCGTCGTCTGGCTCGTAGTAAAGTGGCGATCATGCCATCCAACAACAACACCAAGTCGAGTAAGTTTCCAGGCGGTTTCGTCAAGGAGCCTCAAGTCGGTATGCACGATTGGGTGATGTCGTTTGACTTGAACTCTCTCTATCCTAATCTAATTATTCAGTACAATATGTCACCGGAGACTTTGGTTCGACAGTCTTGTGTTTCGGATACTAATCCTGACAAGATTCTTTCCGAAGAGAAGGTAAATGTTCCAAACGAGAATCTTGCGGTTGCGTGTAATGGTGCTACATTTCGTCGTGACAAGAAGGGAATCATTCCGGAGATCGTCGAGGAACTCTATGCTCGTCGTGTGACGATCAAGAAGGAGATGTTGGAGGAGAAGACAAAACTTGAGACTCTTTCCAATGTAAGTTCTTCTGAGTATTTCCGAACACAATCAAATGTCGCTCGTCTGGAGACTCTTCAGGTTGCGATCAAGATTCTGCTCAACTCACTTTACGGTGCCTTGGGAAACAAATACTTTCGTTACTTTGACATTCAGGTTGCGTCGGCAGTCACTCTTTCCGGTCAGACAGTTATTCGTTGGGGCGAGAAGACAGTCAACGATTACCTATCCAAAGTTCTGGGTGATGACAAGGATCGAGTCGTTGCGATTGATACTGATTCTCTTTACATCAATGTCAATGATCTGGTCGAGAAAGTAAAACCTGAGAATCCCATCGACTTTCTTGACAAGTTTGGATCGGAAGCCATTGAACCTTTGCTTGAAAAGTCCTATGGTCGTTTCGCGGAAATGACAAATGCCTACTCAAATCGTATGGTGATGAAACGTGAGGCGATTGCGGATCGTGGAATCTGGACTGCGAAGAAGAGATACATTTTGAATGTCCACAACAACGAGGGTGTCCAGTATGCAAAACCAAAGATCAAGATGATGGGCATCGAGGCTGTCAAGTCTTCTACTCCACAGGTTTGTCGCGATGCGATGAATGAGATGTTCAAGATCATTATGACAGGTGACGAGAAGAAAACTCAGGATGCTATTGAGATGTTTCGTCAACATTTCTCGACTCTTCCGGCTGAGGCAGTTTCTTTTCCCCGAGGAGTGAGCAATGTCACTTCTTTTCGTGATGCAGAAAAGATCTATCGCAAGGGAACTCCGATTCATGTTCGCGGGTCTCTTCTCTACAATCACTATCTCAAACGTCATGGCTTGGAGAAGAAATATGAGTTGGTTCGTAATGGAGACAAGATCAAGTTTCTTTATCTTCTTATTCCAAACTCTATTCAGGAAAATGTGATTTCCTTTCCGGAGACTTTGCCTTCCGAACTTGACCTGAGTAAATACATTGACTACAAGAAACAGTTTCAAAAAACTTTTCTGGATCCTCTTGAAATGATTCTGGATGCGATTGATTGGAAGTCGGAGCCAGTTGTCTCTCTCGAAGATTTCTTTGTTTAATCTTGACAACATTGTAAAAATAATATAGTCTACTCTTATGAATGAAATACCAAAATCTGAAACTGATTATTACAAATATCGTGTCACCTTGTTAAGAGAACAGGTTGACTTACTCAAACAAAGTGTTGGATACGGTTTGCCACATTACATCAACCCGATTATAAATGACGAAGAAGTTGTGGATCGTCTACTGGACATTCGAGAAAATATAAATACTTTCTTGAAACGGTTCAATGTAGAGTAATATGGCAGATATAGCAGACAGGTTAGACGATAATGTAGAAGGAAAGTTCTATGTAGATGATCAATGTATCGACTGCGATCTTTGTCGAGAGACTGCTCCTGATTTCTTCACGAGAAATGAAGAAGAAGCTTGGTCTTATGTACACACTCAACCAATAACACAAGAAGACATCGATCTTTGTATGGAGGCTCTTGAGGGTTGTCCAGTTGAAGCAATTGGTGATGACGGAGATCAATAATGTACGATTATAAAGTAAAAGTTTTAAGAGTGGTCGATGGTGACACAGTTGATGTGGATATCGATCTTGGATTTGGCGTATGGCTCAAAAAAGAGCGAGTACGAATTATGGGTATTGATACTCCGGAGAGTCGTACCCGAGACAAGGTAGAAAAGAAGTTTGGACTTGCCGCAAAGAAGCGTCTCAAAGAACTTCTGGGAAAGACTGGTACTCTTCATACACAGATCTCAAAAAGCGGAGAAGACAAGAAGGGTAAGTTTGGTCGTATCCTTGGGGACTTTGAAGTCGGAGATCGTATGGTTACTAAGATTATGATTGAAGAAGGCCACGCGGTTCACTATATGGGACAATCCAAAGAAGACGTGCAAGAAGCACACTTGGCAAATCGCACACGATTAATTAACGAAGGTGTCGTCGTTCTTTGAACTACGAAGGAACAGCCACAACATACATCGAAGAAGATAAGAACTTGATGGTGCCTTGGTATCTGATGGCGTCTTATGCGTATTACGAAGAAAGTGATCCAATCTTCACTGATTTTTATTATGATAGCATTGCTCGAAGAATGATCGACGAGTGGAAAAACATCAAACATTTTCATAAACATCTGATTAGTCTTGACGATTTGACTGCGGGATGTTATATTGGTGAATATCCAAAAAGAATAATCAATGCTTTGAAACATCTGAGAACGTGTACTCCCTAACATTATTTAAATCCATTTTTGACAACAAGACTAATAAGTCTATGTCTTTTGATTCGTTTGAGAAGTTTGAGGGACTTCTCTACGATCTTAGTAAACAGCCAGGATACAAACCAAAGAAGGGCGACTTCCGCCAAGGTTCTCCTCTGATTAGTCCGGCGTCTTACGAAAGTAACACAACGCGAAAGAACACCAACGTAATCCAATGGAACCGTTGGGCCGCGCTGGATGTGGATGAGTACGACTCAACGTTTGAGGATGCGTTAAGAGTCTTTGAAGACCACTACTTCATCTGTTACTCATCTGCATCCAGCACGAAAGAGAAACCAAAGTTTCGAATTGTTCTGCCTCTTACGGATGTTGTACCTTCCGATAAGATTCGTCATTTCTGGTTTGCCCTCAACACCGAGTTCAATTCTCTGGGTGACAAACAAACCAAAGACTTGAGTCGAATGTACTATGTTCCGGCTCAGTATCCGAACGCCAACAATTTCATCTTTACCAACAAAAAAGACTTTCTGAATCCTAAAGAGTTGATGGAGAAACACGAGTATGTCGAAGGATTCCGCAACAGTTTCCTTGATTCCATTCCAGAACATATGAGAAAGGAACTTGAGGAGCATCGTAAGAATCAGTTGACAAATACCAACATTGTTTGGTCTACCTATCGAGACTGCCCCTTTGTCAACAAGAGGATGATCGCTGAATACCGGACAATCACCGAGACAGGATGGTACTCAAAGATGTATCAGATCATGGTCTCAATCGCGTCAAATGCGATCAAGTCCAAGTATCCGATCACTCCAGAGGAAGTTTCTCGTCTCTGCAAGGAGATCGACCTTGAGACAGGCAATTGGTACAAACAAAGACCGATGACAATGGAAGCCGGAAGGGCGATTTCCTACGCTCTTTCTCAGTGAATCTTTTACATTTTTTTTACCATGTCAGCTCTTGACTTCTGTATAGGATAGTGTAGAGTATAGACATGATTAAGAGAGTTACTAAAGAAACAGTTAAAGAGGCGATTGTTGCCGCCATCAAACTTCCAGAAAATCGTTTAGAAGACGGTTCTTTCAACTGGAATTTCATCGATGCCGATGCCTACACCGAAGTCCTTGGAGATGTTCCTTCTTACAAGCGTGATGAGGAAAAGTTTTATCAATACTTCGATGAAATTGTCTTCGAGATTCCTCCAGAACTTCGCCCTAAAGCGACACACAAGTACGGTCGGTTCTGGTAAAGCATTTACAAGTTTTTTACAAAAATAGGGTTGACATCCAATAAAATTAGTTTAGAGTATAGACATGATCACGATTGAAGAAGAAAGAAAACGCCTCGCAGGTTACGTTGGACATTCCGCAAAGGTCTTCGGGCCTGACGGAAAAGATCACGGCACGATCAGTCTTACCGAAGATGCGGTTATTTACTCTGATGGTTACACCATCCACTACGAACATCCTCTCGAAAAGGCAGTTGCGGTCGTCAACTTCTTCAAGGGCGCTGGTTCTACGATTGGCCCTTGGGGCCCCACTTCTTAAATTAGAGATAAAAATTATGGCAATGAACGTTTACGAAAATACTCCGCTTGATTTCCGAATCGAATCACGATTTGTAAAAAGACCGGACGAAACCCGAAATTTCGATTGGTCTCTTATGTGGTCGTTTACTACGAAGGATCAGGCGGTTGCGATGATCGAGTCTCTTCGACAAGACGAAGGTGACAATCCCGTCGAGGAATATCGTCTTACGGTGGCTGACCACTCTTTTACAAATAATTAACAAAAATAGGGTTGACATTCAACAAAATTGGTTTAGAGTAATAATAGAAACTGAGATAGGAAATAATTATGGCACACATGAATAAAGAACGAAAAGCAGAGAGAGCTCCTGCTATCAAGAAAATCCTTAAAAAGTACGGTCTTAAGGGATCGTTGTCGGTTCGAAATTATTCGACCCTTGCTCTGAAAATCAAGGACGTTCGCGGTCTCTTTGAGAGTCACATGGACGACTTCAAGAGAGAGTGGGGATTGTCGATCAATCCTTATCACTACAATAATTTCTCTCCAGAGATCACCAAGTTGTTCGATGAGTTGACTGCGGCGATGTATGGAAAGGATTACTTCAATGAGAGTGATGCTATGACAGATTACTTTCATGTCAGTCATTACATTTCAATCGATGTTTTCCCTGCTAAATAAGTATGAATGGCAAGGGAAGCAAAAGACGGTTGGAACAGATTCCCGATGCACAAATGCAGCAAAACTGGGACAAAATTTTCGGTAATAAGAATGAGAAAATTCCATCTTGTGTTACGCTCTACAACGCAGATTGTATGGATGTGATTCGAGAAATAAAGACCGATGCCGTTATAACCGATCC
>TARA_R100001460_G_scaffold2629_1_pt1 | contig 24261 bp, 29 predicted proteins | sample TARA_R100001460 | Tara Oceans TARA_R100001460 (sample SAMEA2622190) | marine metagenome | biome: marine biome (ENVO:00000447); feature: surface water layer (ENVO:00002042); material: "saline water (ENVO:00002010), including plankton (ENVO:xxxxxxxx)" | depth 5 m | reverse complement strand
ATAGCATTTGCTAAATCTTCATAAGTATCTTCCATTGCATCTAATCTAGCTAATCTCTGAGCATTAAAAGTACTAGCAATGCTCCCACACATACTATTAGTATTTGCTCTTCTACTAATTGGCATCCAACTATCAATCATAGACTCATTATCTTGGTATCTCTTGATAACAAAATACATATCTTTGCTTGATAAATTTTTTGCTTCAATGTGAACATGAATTCCACATGAACGATTTACTTGGTCCATGTCTGAACTTCTTTTAGAAGCAGATATTGCCTTAGTTGCTTTCTTGATTGCAAGTAATCCTTCCTCGCCTTCAAGTATTGGAGAAACTAATTCATATCCTCCTCTTACTGAAGCATCAGTAACAATCTTCCAATGGCTAGTAGTTCTGTGATTATATCCTTCATACTCACAAGATAATCCTTGCTCTCTCATTGCAGTAACTAGCTTTTGTCTGTTTGTGTTGACTACTTCTATTTCAATTCCAAATCTTCTAAACATTTTTTTTATCCCCTTTGTTGTTAATAATATAATCATAGTAATCATTTGTTTACATATGTCAACAATATAATTTACATCATACAACACGCAGAAAACTAGGCTTTGCAAAAAATATTTTTGTTGAAATAATAAACTAAACCAGATATGCTACGAATCATGACGAATCAGCCTACTAAAAATAAACCAACTGCAAGTCGATTAGAAGAGATTAGAGAGCTGTATGTTACAGGTACAGAGGATGCAACAGGAGATAGGGTATACCCATCCATAGAAAGTTTAGCAAAAGATTTTAATGTTGCTGTAGTTACTCTGTTCAGAAAAGCAAGAGAAGGAGATTGGAAAGAACAAAGGCAGATATTTGAAAAGAAATTAGCAGAAGAGAAAGATGCTAAGAAAAGAGAAATGATGGTAAAAGAATCTGTAGAGTTTGATGCTAGAAATTTAAATCTAGCGAAGGCAATGCAAGGACAGATAACCCATTTGTTAAGTCAAGGAGCAAGAGCAATAGCAAGTAATAATACAGCAAAGCCATTTAGTCCAGAAAGCTTAACAAAGTTAGCAACAGCATTAATATCAGTACAGAAGATAGGCAGACTTGCTCTAGGCGATAGCACAGATAACACGAGGATAGATGCACAATTTAATGATGAAAACACAGCAAGACAAGTTGATGAGATACTTGAACAACTTGCCGAAGCCAAGCGAAACAGCGAGAAAGCAATACATTAATTGGCTTAGAATTTCAAGACCAAAACAAATAAGCCCATCAGGCGATTGGAATGTTTGGTTAATACTTGCAGGAAGAGGATGGGGTAAAACCAGAACAGGCTCACAGGATATTGTTCATTATGCTTTGACAAATGGTAATACCAGATGTGCTGTGGTCGCACCAACATTCAGCGATTTAAGAAGAGTATGTTTTGAAGGAGATAGTGGTATTTTATCTATCATTCCAGAAGATTGCTACTACAGACAATCAAGAACTAGAGGATATAATAAATCAGTTGTAGAGATACATTTATACAACGGAAGCATGATACAGGGATATGCGGCAATAGAGCCAGATAGATTTAGGGGTCCACAATATCACAGGGCTTGGTGTGATGAATTAGCTTCTTGGAGATATCCAGAGGCTTATGACCAACTACAATTTGGAATGAGATTAGGACAACATCCTCAAACAGTCATAACAACTACTCCAAGACCAACAGAGTTGATAAAAGGGATAATGAAAAGAGATGATGCTCACATTACAACTGGTAATACCTTTGAAAATAAAGACAATCTTGCTCCATCAGCATTAAAAGCTTTCAAGGAAAGATATGAGGGAACAAGACTAGGAAGGCAAGAACTATATGCAGAGATATTAGATGACTTTGAAGGAGCATTATGGAGTTATGCAATGATAGAAAAAGGCAGGACAAGAGAGTTACCAGAAATGAGAAGAATTGTTGTTGGGGTAGACCCTGCTGTAACAAATAATGTAAATTCAGATGAAACAGGAATTATTGTGGCAGGAAAAGGGGTTGACGAAAACTATTATATAATAGATGATGTTTCTGGTAAAATGTCTGCTGACAATTGGGCTAAAACAGCAATCAATGCTTATTATAAGTATAAAGCTAATATGATTATAGCTGAAGTCAACAACGGAGGCGATTTAGTAGGCAGATTAATAAGAGGCATAGATAATATGGTAAAATACAAATCTGTATCTGCTACAAGAGGAAAGTTAGTAAGAGCAGAGCCTATATCAGCATTATATGAACAGGGCAAAGTTTTTCATAGTGGTACATTTAAAATATTAGAAGACCAAATGTGCAGTTACACAGGAGATAGACATAAGTCGCCAGATAGATTAGATGCTATGGTATGGGCTATGACAGAACTATCATCATCTAGCAAACAAGCAATGTGGAGGATAACTTAATGGGAATAAAGAGTGCATGGAAAGCCTTATTTGATGCTACAGAGAAAAAATATAATACACAGCCAATAGTTTCATATCATCAAACAGGTTACAACAATAGAACAAAGAGAGATAGTTATAATGACTTAGCAACAGATGGATATGTAGAAAATGCAGTTGCTTACAGATGCGTAAATGAAATAGCTAATGGTGCATCAGCAGTTGAATTTAAGCTGATGAGAGGAGAACAAAGAATAGAAGATAGCCCACTTCTGGATTTGTTGAGTAGACCTAATCCAAGCTGTTCACAGTTTGAATATTTTAGACAAGTCTATAGTTATCTTTTACTAGCAGGTAATTCTTACTTGCTTAGAATAGGCGAAGATAATCAAATGCCAAAAGAACTTCACACATTGCGACCTGACAGAATACAGATAAAAACATCTAATCATATGTACCCTGAATCTTATAATTTTGTAGTAAACGGAAAAACAAAAGCTGTTTATCCTGTAGACCAAATCAATGGACAATCAGATGTCAAGCAAATCAAAACATTCCATCCATTAGACGATTATTTAGGATTGAGTCCTATCATGCCTAGTGCTTCTGATATTGACCAACACAATTTAACAAACAGACATAATGCCCATTTACTTGTCAACGGAGCAAGACCAAGTGGTGCAGTAGTATATAAGCCTAAGGATGAAGTAGGAGCAATGACAACTCTCACAGACGGACAGAGAGAACAATTAAGGCAGGATTTACAAAGCAGATTTACAGGAAGCGACAATGCAGGAAGGACTATGATATTAGAGGGAGATTTTGATTATAAAGAAATGGGATTAAGTCCAAAGGAAATGGATTTCTCAAATATGAAGAATCTTAGTGCCAGAGATATAGCTTTGACATTCGGTGTACCTGCACAGTTAGTTGGTATACCAGATGCACAAACTTATGCAAACATGGCTGAAGCTAGATTGGCTTTATATGAGGAAACTATCATACCATTATTGCGTCATGTGCAATCTGATTTGAATGAGTGGTTAGTTCCTGTATATGGCGAGGATTTAAAACTTGAATATGACATTGATGGTATACCTGCTATCACAGAACGAAGAAGAATGGTTACAGATAATATTCTTAGGGCAGTAAGCGAAGGAGTGCTAACAAGAAATGAAGCAAGAGAAAGATTAGACTTAGACCCCATATCTGGAGGTAATGAAGTATACATTCCTGCTAATCTATTTCCCTTAGGCAGTCCAGAGGCTAGTCCTAAACAGCCATTGACAGGGAGAGATGCAGAAAAGATAGCAGAAGAATATTATGGAATAAAAAGAGAGATTAGAAGAGATGTGTATTCTACAATAGAAGAGGCAGAAGAAAGAGCAATAGAGTTAGGTTGTGTTGGATATCATGCACACCAAGAAGGAGATACTCAAGTCTTTATGCCATGTCAAAGCCATAGTGATTATACAGAAATTACAGGCAGAGATTTAAAGCAACCTGCTGACCCAAGAATGGGAGAAGGAAGAGATGTATTTGATTCTGTAGGAGAAGCAAGAGCAAGAGCAGAAGAATTAGGATGCGAAGGAACACATACATTAAGAACACCTGATGGAAATGTTTATATGCCTTGTAGTTCTCATGCCATATATCTTAGAGAAACAGGACAGAATAAGGCAGAAAGTGATGTAGATACAAAGCCAACAGAAGCAATGGCAGAAGAGGCTCAGAGGTCATTAGATTGGAGAAAAGAAGGGAAAAGAGGAGGAACAAGTGTAGGAATGGCAAGAGCAAGACAATTAGTAAACCGACAAAGACTATCTCCAGATGTAGTAAGAAGAATGTTCAGTTTCTTTTCAAGACATGAAGTAGATAAAGAAGCAACAGGTTTTAGAAGAGGAGAAGAGGGTTATCCAAGTGCAGGAAGAGTTGCATGGGGTTTATGGGGAGGAGATGCAGGATTCTCTTGGTCAAGAAAAGTCAGAAATCAACTGAACAGAGAAAGAGATGATAAAGAATTTGAAGAAGAAGTTATTGCGAAAGCTGAAGAGGATATCAAGGAGGTAAGTGGTAAGATAAAGAAAACAATAGCTAACAAAGTAAAAGAACACAACGAAAAGCATGGAGATAAGAAAGGAAAGAGAGTAACGCAGGGAATGTTAGAAGCAGTATTCCGAAGAGGAGTTGGTGCATATAGAACAAATCCAGAAAGTGTCCGTAGAAATGTCATGGGTCCAGACCAATGGGCGATTGCTAGGGTAAATGCCTTCCTTTATGCAGTCAGAAGTGGAAGATTTAGAAGTGGTCAATTTGACAGAGATTTACTGCCAAAAGGACATCCTTTGTCCAAAAGGAAGTAGATGTACCACAATCTACAGCTCAAACAAACTAGATTTATAAATGCTAGAAAAGAGTTAAGAGAACAAAACAGAATAAGAGTAAACTTTGAAAAGTCAATGCAAAGAAAGCTTATTATTATGTTTAATGAGTTTGGAAACAAGGGAGCAAATATATATGAATCTACAGGAACTACAGGTCTAACCTTATATTTTTCTAAAACTAGAAACAAAGTAGAACAAACTCTCAAGCCTTTTTATATTCGTATCATACAAACATTTTCAGAAAGATTAGAACGAAGGCTTACTAAAAAAGAGGGAAACTTCTTTGATATTCTTACAGAAAGATATATGACAAGTGTGGGTGCAAATCATATATCTGATATTGATACTACAACTAGAAAACAACTACAAAGAGTGATAAGCCAAGCCCAAAAAGAAGGATTAGGAGTAGCACAAACAGCCAGACAAATAGAAGAAAGATTTCAGCCAAGATTTACAAGAGCAAGGTCAGCAACTATAGCTAGAACTGAAACACATAGTGCCGCAAGTTTTGCTAATCATGAAATGGGAAAAGAATTACAATCATCTGGAGTACAGCTTAAAAAGCAATGGGTTGCGACTTCTGACGAAAGAACAAGAATTGCTCATGTTACAGCCAATGGAACAACTGTTCCTATGGATGAAGCTTTTGTAGTAGATGGAGCATCCATGCAGTATACAGGCGACCCTAACGGAGGAGCAAGGAATGTAATCAACTGTAGATGCGTAACACTTTATATAGAAGAAGAAACAACAGTTTATGATACTGATATTGCTCAAACAGCAAGAACAGTAGTTCCAAAACCATTGCCAAATGTTACACCAGAAGTAGTAAATATAGAAAAATTATTATCTAGTCCTGCTAATGCAAGTTTGACTTATCCAACTCTTATTCTAAAAAGCAAAAGACAAGTACAAAAAGAATTAGACGATAGAACAATAAAAGTAATACCAGAATACACAGATATAGATAGAGCAATAGCAGATGATTTTGATGATTATTATAGAAGTTACGGAAGTAGATTTAGAGGAGGGCAAAGAGTAAATACAAACGGATTAAGAGGTATGGAAGATGATACAGCTTCTATAGTTTTAGAAGTAACAAAAGAACTAGACGAACTCGCAGATAGATTTAAAATACCAAAACTAAATGGATTTGTTTCTGGCACTAAAAAAGGAGTTGGAGCAAGTATGGGAGATGGTAATATGTTTATTAATTATAAAGTTTTTAATGAATATGCTAGAAATAGCAAAGGTAGAAAATTCAATAAAAATCCAGATGACATAGCTAAGGAAAATCAGTTAGCTAAAGAAATAAAAGAATTATCAGATAATCAGGATGCTTTAATCGAGGAAGGAAAAAGAAGATTTAATGCCATAAGAACTCAGTTTGCTTTACCAAGATTACTAGATGCAGATGGTAAACCATTGCCACTATATCCTGAAGGTTATAATGAATGGGTTATTAGATACAAAAATAATAAATCACTTAAAACAAAAAAAAGAAACGAGCTAGATAAATTATTTAAGAAAACTGATGCACCTGATATAAAACCAATATCAACATGGAAAAGAGGAGATGAAACTATTAAAAGACCATTTGGAAGTGATGAATATTTTGATGATGGTATTGATAAGATTCGTTCTACTATGTATCATGAGTTTGGTCATCATGTTCATCAAATAACAGATGTAAAAAATTTAAAAGACTATCTTGACCCAATATTAGAACAAAGACTTAGGAAATTAAAAGGAGTAAATGGTCGTGATGTAAACTATGGAATAAGGGGTGCACCAACAAAATATGGAGATAAAAATACGAAAGAGTGGTTTACAGAAAACTTTGCATTATACTTTTTAAATAAAAAAGAACTGACAGACCCATTATTTATTGATTTAATAGAAGATATTTTAAAAAAGGCAAACAATGTCAACTGACCCTATGCAAATAATTTTTGATTTATTGAGAAAAGGCGAAAGCTCATGGTCAAAAGAAGATAAAGAAAAATATGATTTAGCTTTTTTATTATTAACCCCAGAAGAAGAAGCAGAATTTAAGAAATGGGAAAGAGAAACACCAGATTTATATTTAAGGAGAAGAAATGATTGACCCATTAACAGCCTTTTCAGCAGTATCAGCGGCAAGTAGTGCTATCTCTAGTGCAATCCAAGCAGGAAGGGATATAAGCTCTCTGAGTGGACCTATATCCAAATATGCGAAGGCAGAAGCACAACTACAAGTTGGTGCAAAGAGAAAGAAGAATAGTTTATTTTCCAAAATAGGAAATGTAGAGGGAAATGCAGTAGATGAATTTTTTAAAAAAGAAGAAGTAGCTGAAACTAGAGCCAAGCTCAGAGAAATGTTTATGTTATATGGTAAACCTGGTCAATGGCAGAGGTTACAAGCAGAAATAGCTAGACAAAGAAAAATGCAGATGGAAGCAATAGAAGAAGAACAAAAAAGACAAGCAAGAAATAAAGCTATAACTATAGTGGTATTTTTAACAATAGGGGTTGCAGTTTTTGGCTATTATTATATAACCTATTTGATGAGTTTAACATGATGAGAAAAATTAATATTAAAATAGAAACTATTGTTACTCTGATTGTAGTTATAGTAAGTGTTGGAGTAGCTTATGGTTCGCTGACAACAAGGGTACATACCATAGAAAAAAAGACTGATACAATTCAACAAATCGCTATTGATGTATCAGTCATTAAGGAGAAAGTGAGTAATATAGAAAAAACTATAAACTCAAAATAATTACTGTTGAGATTGCACCCAAGTATCTACTTCATCAGCATTTTCAAAATCATCAGCCTCAACATACCCTTCTTGTTTATTTATTTCTTTATCTCTTTCCAATCTATTTAATCTTATTGTAATTTTTTCTAAAGCATTAGTAAGTAACTTGTTTTGTGCTTGTAATCCGTCTATCTTAATTAATAATTTTTCTGTATTATTATTTGCTTCTCTTATCTCTTGCATTATATCATCATTGTTATACATTTTTTTATCCCTATAGTTGTGGGGGATTTTCATCCCCCTAGTTATTGATTAAAGGTCGTTGATATTGTGAAGGTCGCAATAAGCATCAATGCCTTCTTCAGTTAGATGAACAGTAGCAGGAATATATCCATATGTATTATCTTCTGGCTCTGACCAAACTAATTCTTTTTTCTCTAAACTTGATATTACTCCTCCAACTTGCTCTTTAGTCCAATTAAGAATTTTCATAATTTCAACAGGTCCAACTTCACTAAAGTTATCTCCATGTTGATGTCTTGAAGGCTCTCCGTTAAAACATAATTCCATAAGTTTTGATTCTTTTTCTGTTATATTTATTTTTGTCATTTTTTTTATTCCCTTTGTTATAATTAATATACGAATCATATTACAGTATTGTAGACATTTGTCAACAATATTACAAACAATACATAAAAAAGCCTGAAATCTAGTACTTTTTGTGCATAGTAGCTACAAAATATATTTGCAAATGTAAAAAAAATAGGTACATTGATTCGTGAGGACATAAATATGAGTGTTTTAAAATCTACTCCAAGAGGTATGTTACAAGTCCTAGATGATAGGGAGAGAGAATGGGATTCTGATTCTGCTATACAAAGAGTAAGAACTTTTACTAACAGTAAAGATAATCCTAGCAGTAGTTACAAAAATGCTTTTTTATATTTTGACCCAGATGATGAAGATAATTTTAGAGGATATAAACTTCCAATAGCAGATGTAGTAGATGGCAAATTAGTAGCAGTTCCTAGAGCTATATTTTCAGCGGCAGGTGCGATAAGTGGAGCTAGAGGAGGAGTTAATATCCCAGAGAATGATAAGAGTACAATAACAACTAAAATAAACAGGTATTATGATATTATGAGTGATTTATTTGATGATGATATAGAGAGTCCTTTAAAATTTAAACCAGAGTATGCTGACCAAGAAGATAAGAGTTTTGATAGCAAAACTTTTACTTGCTTTGCTGAATTGAAAGCATACAGAGATGATGATGATGAAGAGGACATGGGAAAGTTTGAAGGGTATGCATCAATATTTGGAAATAAAGATTTAGGAAATGATGTAGTAGTAGAGGGAGCATTTAGAAAAAGCTTAATGAGAAGAAAACCAAAAAATGTAAAAATGCTCATGCAACATGATACAAAAATGCCAATAGGGGTATATGATAAAATTAAAGAAGATGAAAACGGATTGAAGGTGCAGGGCAGACTTGCACTAGGAACACAAAAAGGCAGAGAAGCCTATGAGTTATTAAAGATGGGTGCTTTAGATGGATTGTCCATTGGCTATAAAGCTGACCCTAAGAAACAAGTCTATGACGAAAGAAAGAGAAAAAGATATCTCAAAGAAGTAGACTTAATGGAAATTAGTCTTGTTACATTTCCAATGAATCCGAAGGCACAGATAACTTCGGTCAAAGCAAATGACAGGACTATTAGAGATTGGGAGAAGTTTCTTCGAGAGGAAGGTAATTTATCTCGTTCTCAAAGCAAGATAGCAAGTAAGGCTATCTATTCAAGTCTGGTTGACCATTGGGATGATGCAAAACAAGACAACAGCGGTTTAATATCATCTTTTAAAGATGTTATTAAAATTCTTTCAACTACTAATACAAATAAGGAGTAATTATGACTGATACAATTAGTCAAAACGAACTCAAGGAATGTATTGATAATACAGGTAAGGCTTTTGAGGAATTCAAAAGTACTTATGATGAGAAGCTTACAGCCCTTGAAAAGAAAGGCTCTGTTGACCCATTAGTTGACGAAAAGTTAAAGAAGATTGAAGGAACACTTGATTCCCTTGAAGATTTTAACCAGAAAGCAACTAAGATAGCTATGGAGCAAAAGAAAGTTGGCGAAAAAATTGACAACTTTGAAACAATGTTAAAAAGACCAAGCAACAATTTTTCAGGCAAAGATATTGATGAAAAATCTGTAGCATATGAAAAATATCTTAGAAAGGGAGCAGATGCTTTAGATGATATGGAAGTAAAGACTTTGACTGTTTCTAATGATACAGGAGGAGGCTATCTTGCACCCCCAGAATATGTTAGAGAAATTTTAAAGAAAGTTACTGAAATGTCGCCTGTTCGTGCTGTTGCAAGAGTAAGAAACACAACTCAAAGAAGTGTACAGATTCCATCAAGAACTGGTGTCTTTAGTGCAAGTTGGGTATCTGAAATAGGAGCAAGAAGCGAGTCTACAGGATTAACATATGGATTAGAGGAAATCACAGCACATGAGTTATACGCACTTGTAGATATATCTCAAGCTGATGTTGAAGACCCAGTATTCAATATGGAATCAGAACTATCTAGCGAATTTGCTACACAGTTTGCTGTAGCAGAAGGAACATCATTTATCTCAGGAACTGGTGCAGGACAGCCAGAAGGTATTTTAACAAATACATCTGTTGGTTCTACAGCAGGAGCAAATGATGCAATTACTATTGATAATCTATTATCACTATATGGAGATATCAAAAGTGATTATGCTAGAAACGGAACTTTCATGTTCAATAGAGGCACATTAGCTGCAATCAGAAAGTTAAACACAGGAACAGGTGGTTCTTATGTTTTCCAATCTGGTTTCTCTCTACAAACTGGTGTACCAAACACAATACTTGGTCAACCATATGTAGAAGCTTCTGATATGCCAGATGTCGGAGATGGAACTGTGCCTGTAGTCTTTGGAGATTTCTCCAGAGGTTATACAATCGTGGATAGAATTAATCTATCAATACTTCGTGACCCATTCACTCAAGCTGCATCTGGTTCTATCAGATTTTTAGCTAGAAAAAGAGTTGGTGGTCAAGTCGTAATGGCAGAAGCTATCCGTAAATTAACATTAACATAATAGGAGGGAACTGATATGTCTAAAAAAGATTTAGCAAATAATTTAACAGTAACTCAGATAATTGACCCTGCTACTATCACAACAGATGCAACTACAAATTCAAATGGTGTAGATACTGCTTTAACTACAGGAAGTGCAATGATTGTAGTTAACACAGGAGAGTCAGGCGATACTTTGAGTTCAACAGTAAAATGGGATTATAGATTAGAAGATTCTTCTGATAATTCTACTTTTACTGCTGTTACTGATAACGACAGAGTCACATACGGAGCTGTTAATACTTCTACAGGAGTTTTTGCAACTGTAGATGCGGCATCTGAGGATGATGCAGCATATAAGATTGGCTATGTTGGACCAGAAAGATATGTAAGAGTTGCTATAGTTAGAACAGGTACTCATACTAATGGTACACCACATGGAGCTATTGGTGTAACAAGTCCAATACACAAACCAGATTCTGGAGGAAATGACGGAAGTCCAACAGGATAGTCTCATTGGTTGATGATAAATGGGGGATTGAAATATATCCCCCAATAATTTAAGAGGTAAAAATGAAAGTAAAAATGTTACAAGATAAAGCAGGAAAAGCCAACGCAATTGGGAGTATCAGCATGACTTATGAAAAAGGTATAACCTATGATATGAATGAGGATTGGGCTAAAGCACTTGCTAACGCATGGATTGAAAATGGAGTAGCAGAAGAAATAGGCAAAATAGAAAAGAAGATAGTAAAGCCTAAAGAAACTAAAAAAGTAACAAAAAAAATAAAAGAAGTAAAAATAGAAGAAACTGACGAGGAATAGTGAATGAGTGGAGTTACAGTAGTTACTGGTCCTTCAGCACAGCCTGTTGAAGATAATGAGATTAAAAGAGCATTGAGAATAGCTACAAGCGACTCTACACATGACAACTTAATTGGTACAGCAAGAAGCACAGCTACAGCGATTGTTGCAGAGTATCTTGGCAGGTCGCTTATCAATCAAACATTAAAATTATCTTTGGATGCTTTGCCTTATGAGGATGAAAATATTCCAATACAAGAAGGAGTATCAGTTGGTCCGTATATGTCTTATATAGCAAGAGCAATATATTTACCAAAGCCTCCGTTACAATCAGTTACTCATATTAAAACTTTCAATGATTCTGATACAGCTACTACTTTAGCTACTTCGGTATATTATGTTGATAGCAATAGTGAAATAGGAAGAGCAGTATTAAGGAGAGGAGAAGTATGGGGAGAAATGTTGAGAGTAGCTAATTCAATGGAAATTACTTATGTAGCAGGATACGGTTCATCTTCAGGAGATGTTCCCATAGCAATAAGACAAGCAATCATAACAATGGCAGTAAATATATTTGAAAATCCAGAGCCAATAATAAAAGGAGAATCAGCTACTACAGTAAGTGGTGTATTAGAATCTTTATTGCGACCATATGTTGTAAGAAGATTTGGTATAGGATTTAGCTGATGGCTAAACAATCAATTCCAATAAGTAAATTGAGATATTCAATTAATCTGCAATCAAGAACAAGAAGCACAGACACAGGAGGAGGTTTTACCTCATCATTTGGAAACACAAGAACTTTATTTGCTTACATTAAGCCTTTGAGTGGTTCAGATGATTTTAAGTCTGGAAGAATAGAACACAAACTTACGCATGATGTATATACAAGATATTATAGTAACATTGATTACAAAGCGAATGGAGGACAAATGAGAATTAGTTGGTCAGATAACGGAACAACTAGAATTTTATCTGTAAAATATGTATATACACTAGAGGAGAGAGATAAATTTTTATTATTTAGATGCTCAGAAGGGAATCAAGAAGATGTCTAAGATAAATGTGAAAGTAGTAAATCAAAAACAGTTTGACGATAGAATCAAAGGACAGTCAGCTAGAGTACAAGCTAATTTAATAAGAGTGGTAAATTTATCTAGTAATGAAATAAGGAATATAGCTGTAAGAAATATATTAAGTAACGCAAGAACAGGAGGACAAGTTACAAGATATAATCCTAAAAGAACAATTAATATATCAGCAGAAGGAGATTACCCTGCAAGTGATACAGGGTTTTTAGCTAATCAAATAGCTGTAAAGATAGATGCAGGAGGATTAGGTGCAGAAGTTATTAGCAATGCTGATTATAGTGAGGCTCTGGAGTTTGGAACAATAAAAATGAAAGCCAGACCATTTATGCAACCATCAGCAGAAGAAGCAAAAAAGAAATATAGATTAGATAGTGTTAACGCAGTAAATAAAGGAATGAAATGAAAATATTATTAAAAAGAATTAAAAATTTTTTTAAAAAAATAAAAACAAAGATTAGTAAATGGAAAAAAAAGAAGAAGAAATAAGATTTCAAGTCATGGGTTTAACTTCTGAAGGTCAATTAGTTGATTCTTTAGATGATATAAGAATGTTTGTAGTAGTAGAAAAATCAAAGCCTGTCAAGATATTATCTGAAGGAGTGTATACAATATTAGTGCAAGGAGTTTACGAGATAGGAGATTATGTAGCAGGATTTGTAGATGAAGACGAATCTATATCAGCCAAAGCTATTGCACCTCATGGTTTTGAAGAATATAGAGATACAATAGTAGGAAGAATAATTCAAGGAAATAATAAAATTATAGGAGATGATTATTTTAAAGTTAGGATAATGATATGAGTTTAGATGCTTTTCCTTTACAAGAAGCTTTATATTCAAGGCTTAATGGAGATGGTACATTGGGAGGATTGATTGAAGGAGTTTTTGACTCTGTTCCAGATGATAATAACTTGCCAATTGTAACTTTGGGAGAAGGAACAACTACAGACAATGCTATGAAAGACCTTGACGCAAGGGATTATGTGTTTAATATAGATGTTTATAGTTCATATAGAGGCATGAAAGAAACAAAGAATATTATGCAAAGAGTATATGATTTATTGCATGACCACAGTTTATCTGTAAGTGGTGCAAATTTAATTACTTTGAGATGTGAATTTACAACTCAAGTGATAGAAGGGGATGGTGTCATAAGACATGGCATCATGCGTTTTAGAGCTTTTATAACTGATTAATAAATAGGAGGAAAAAAATGGCGGCTCAAAAAGGTTCAGCATTATTAATGAAGATTGGAAATGCAGGTTCACCTGAAACATTTACTACAATAGGAGGGATGCGTTCAACATCTATATCAATGAATGATGAAATGGTTGATATTACAAACAAAGATAGTTCAAGAGCAAGAACAATACTTGCACAAGGTGGTATTAATAGTATGACTATATCTGGCTCTGGAATTTTTACAGACTCAGCTTCAGAATCTACACTAGAAGGAAAGTTTGATAGTTCAACTTTGGCAAACTATCAATTTTTAGTACCTGATTTTGGAACATATACTGGTTCATTTATGCTTACTACTTTAGAATACTCTGGAGAATATAATGACTCTGTTCAATATTCTTTTACTTTTGAGAGTAGTGGAGCTATTACTTTTGCAACAGTATAATTAGGAGTTTGATATGGCTTGGGAAAAAATTACTATCACAGCTAATGATAATGAAATAGAAGGTGTTAAAAATGGCAATCAGATTGAAATGCCATACGCAGAAGGAATTAGCACAGAAAGTACTATTTCTGTTGACGGAAAAGCAATAGAAGTTACAATGATAACTAATGTTGCAGAACGCAACGAAACATTATTATTGGAGGTAAAAGAAGATGGTAAACAAGTTAAGAGGGGAACTAGAAATAAGTCTAAATCAGAAGAAGTACAAGACAAGACTTAATTTAGACGCAATAGTTAGAATAGAAACAGAAGTAGGGAAGTCTATTCTGGAAATAGCTAATGACCTGATGACACAAAAAGTTAAAATGCAGGAAGTTATTGTAATTTTAACACAAGCTATCAGAGGAGGCGGTAACGACTTGACAGCCAAAGATATAGGACAAGAGGTTTATAACGCAGGACTTGTTGAAGGATTTAAAGTTACAGGCGAGATATTAACCAATACTATAACAGGAGGCAAGGAAGTAGCCGAAAAAAAAGAGGAAACGGAGTCAGTTCTACCAAACTAGATTGGCTTCGCTATATGGAAATTTGTTTGGGGATGTTACATATGCCACCTAATTACTTTTGGAATATGAGTTTGATGGAATTACACACAGCAATAGATGGCTTTATGGAAATAAATGGAAGCAAGAAAAATAAATCCATGACACCAGATGAATTACAAAACTTAATGGAGTTATATCCAGACTAATGGCAACAGTAGATAAATTAATAGTTCGTATCGAAGCCGATATGAAAGACTTAAAGGCAGGGTTAGCACAAACTCAAAGAGCCTCCAAAAATGCTACAGCAAATATAAGACAATCATTTAGTAAGCTTAGAGGAACTCTTGGAGGAGTAGCAGGAAGTATATTCAGCCTTAAAGGAGCTATAGTTGGGCTTGGAGTAGGGGCAGGACTAAAATCCTTAATAGGAGTAGGAAATGAAGTAGAGAGCCTTCAGATACGATTTGAGACCCTTTTTGGCTCTGCTGAAGAAGGAGCAAAAGCTTTTGACACAATGGCAACATTTGCAGGTAAAGTGCCATTTAGTCTGCAACAAATTCAAGCAGGTTCAGGAAGTTTATTAGCTGTTGCAGATGATGCAGATGAACTAGGCGAATTACTACAAATGACTGGTACTATAGCCGCGGCTACTGGTTTAGATTTTAGAACTGCATCAGAACAAATTCAGAGGTCATTGAGTGCAGGAATAGGTGCAGCAGACTTATTCAGAGATAGAGGTGTAACAGCCATGCTTGGGTTCAAGGCAGGAACTAAAGTATCAGTAAGAGAAACAAGAGAAGCTTTAGAAAAGTTTGCAAAAGAAAATGATGGAATAACTGATAGATTAGCAGGAACTTTTTCTGGAACTCTCAGCATGATTGGAGATGCTGTATTTACTTTTCAAAGAACATTAAATGATGCAGGATTTTTTAGAAATCTAACAAATCATTTTAAAGATTTACAAAGAACCATAAATGAAAATCAAGCAGGAATAAAAGAATTTGCACAACAATTATCTGAAGTATTAAGTAAAGCTATGACAGGATTAAGAAATGCTATTGTTTTTGTAGTAAAGAACTTTGATGATTTAGTGAAAGTCATAGGAACTTTTATAGCACTTAAATTAGCTTCAGTAGTTATTAACATAGGTTCAGCATTTTATGGACTTGCTACAGCTTTGGGAATAGCAGGAACCGCACAAAAAAACTTTAATATAGCAGTTTTGAAAAATCCATATGTCATTGCGGCAGTAGGAGTAGCAAAAGGAGTTTTATTAGTTAAGGATGGATTCGGAAAACTTGCAGAAACACTTGGATTAGTTTCAAAAGAAACAGAAGAATTAAATCAATTTGAACAAGCTTTGAACAAGAGTAGAGCAGATTCAATTGAATTTTTAAAGAAACAAGCTCAAGAACAAGAGATACAAAAGAAAATAAAACAAGCACAGATAGAAGCTTCAAAAGAACTTGAAGAAGCAATAGAGGAAGAAAGATTTGCAATCAAGCTTTTGGAGGCTGAAACAAGAGGTGCAACTGAAGCAGATTTAGAACTTATGAAAGTAAGAAGAGAGTTTAAAGATGATAATCCAGAACTTTTATCTCAACTAATATCTGAAATACAACTAAGACAAGCTCATCAAAATGCTATCAAAGCTGAGAAAGAAGCAATGGAAACAAGAGATAGGCAAGTAGAAGAGGCTCTTGAAAAAGAAAAAGAAAAACAAAAACTTCTAGAAAAAGCTAGAGAAGATGCTCTTAGAGTACAACAAAAGCAAAGAGATGAAGAGAAAGCATTGATGGAAGAATTAGGATTTTCTGCTATAGATTTAAGTGATAAAATAGAAACATTAAATAGACTTAAAGCATCTGGTAAAATATCATCTGCCCAATTTGCAGAGGGATTAGGGGAATTAAATTTAAAAATGTTTGAAAGTACAAAAGCAGGTGCTATATTGATGCAAGGTTTGGATAGAACTATGACATCATTATCAGATACAATGGCAGATAGTCTTATGGGAATGGGAGAAGGATGGAAGGGATTCAGAGATAGTTTAAAAAATATAGCAAGAGATATTATAGCTCAATTTATAAAAATTCAAATACAAGCCGCATTGGCAAGAGCTGTTGGAGGTATGTCAGGAGGAGCAGGTTTTCTTGGAAGTGTAGCAGGATTTTTTGGAGGTGGTGGGGGAAGCTCTCCTACTGTAACAAGTAGTTATACTCCATCTGCTTTTGCAGGAGGTGGATATGTAGCTCCTAATCAAGCTCATATTGTAGGAGAAAGAGGACCAGAGTTATTTGTACCTAACACAGCAGGAAACATAATGACTAACAATCGTTCAAGACAAATGTCAGGAGGAGGAGGAACTGTTAATCAAACTTTGAACTTTGATGTAGGAGTAGCTCAGACAGTAAGAGCAGAAATAGTTTCATTATTACCAACAATAAAACAACAATCTGTAGATGCCATGATAGATGCAAAAGAAAGAGGAGGGCGAGTAGCCGATATATTCAAATGACAACATATCCTTTAACATTTCCAAGTACTGTACCAGTTTCTACAAACTTTAGAATTAATAGAAAGATAGGTGTAGCAGAAAGTATTTTTACAGCTACACAACAAGTTTATCAATATACAGGAGAATTTTGGGAAGTAGATTTAAATATGCCTCCAATGAGAACAGGCACAGCAAGAGCTTTTGTAGCTTTTCTTGTTTCTTTAAGAGGTCAATATGGAAGCTTTTATCTTGGGGATTTTGATGCAAGAACAGCTTTAGGTACAGCAGGAACATCAGCAGGTACACCTTTAGTAAATGGAGCAGACCAAACAGGAAATACTCTTGTCTGTGATGGTGCTCCTAATAGTCAAACAGGTTATTTAAAAGCAGGAGATTACATACAACTAGGAAGTGGTTCATCTCAAAGACTGCATATGGTTACAGCAGATTCTAATTCTGATGGAAGTGGTAATTTTACTTTATCAATTGAACCTGCTTTAAGACAAAGCCCTGATAATAATTTAGCTATTACAGTAGCAAACACAAAAGGAGTTTTTAGACTATCATCTAATATTACTGGTTGGGATACAAATGCCGCATCTACTTATGGAATATCTTTTTCTGCTAGAGAGGTTATTACTTTATGAGAGATACATCAGCAGTATTTAGAGCTATTGCTCGTTCTAATAAAATAAAAGTAGGAGTTTTAATTGAGGCTACTTTTTCTTCTGGAGCAGTTAATCTTTGGAATGGATATGGTAATTTAACATATTCTGGAGTCACTTACGCAGGAGCAGGAAAGCTTTTAGATATATCAGCAGTTCAAGAATCTATTGAAACAAGGGCAAATGGATTTTCTGCAACTCTTTCAGGATTAGACAGCTCTTTACTTGCTATAGCTTTAGATGAAGCATATACAGGTAGACCATTCAAAGCAAAAATATGTTTTTTAGCTCCTGACCCTGACCAAGAAACATCTATAAATATAAAAGTACAATCAACTTCAGGAGGAAATAAATATTTTATAGAAGAAGGACAACAAGCACAAATCGATTTAAAATATGGCAATAAATATATCTTTGATGTTTCAGATAGTTCTGTAGATGGACATCCTTTTTTACTTTCTACAACAAGTGATGGAACTCATGCTAGTGGTAGTATTTATGGTACAGGAGTTACATATTTCTTAGATGGAGTAGCAACTAGCGAAACAGATTATAAAAATCCAACTAATTTTAATGCAGCATCGACAAGGCAAGTAAAATTTACTGTTCCTGCATCTGGCTCATACCCAACAAATCTTTATTATTTTTGTGCTATTCATTCTGGTATGGGGGGAAGTTTATCTCCTTCTTCTGACATTATTATTTATCAGCCATATACAATATTTGATGGCTTTATGGATGTTATGAGATTAAGTGACTCTGGAGGAACAGCAAATATTTCAGTAAACTGTGAGAGCCAACTTATTGCATTAGAAAGACCAAATACAAGAAGATATACTCCAGAAGACCAGAAAATAGATTTTCCTAATGATGAAGGCTTAGATTTTGTTGCAGGACTACAAGATGATGAGATAGTATGGGGCAGAGGATAAATAACTGGCAAATAGCTTTTCAAAAAGCAATTGAAAAAGAAAGAGTTTTTAAAAGAGGTATATCTGATTGTGGGATATATGTCTTAGAATGTCTTAGCGAATATACAAATAATAAATTATATTTTAAATACAAAAATAAATATTCAAGTTTGCATCAATGTATAAAACTTTTTAAAGATAATAACATTGAAGGAAATAATCTTAATGAATATATCATAAATTTTTTTGATAGAGAGTTTGAAAAAGTTCATATAAATCTTGCACAGAGAGGAGATATAGTTGGATTTAATTCTGAAGAAATATCTAAAATTAATGATATGAAAAATTCTGGTTTTACTGTAGGTATAATGTGTGAGGGATTTGGAAGATTTGTTATGAAAAATGGATATCAAGATATTCTTAGAGAGAACCTAACTATGGCTTGGAAAGTCTAATGGGAGGGGATATTGTTCAAGTTGCTATATCAGCTGCAATCGTACTTTTTTCAGGGGGTACAGTATACGCTGCAATGGCTGTTGCAGCACTTACTTATGCTTCAATAAAACTTGCACCTAAGCCAAAAATACCAGACCTAGAGCCTTTTGGAAGTCTGGCAGAATCAGATAGAAAACAATCTTTCAGACAAGCTATAACTACTAGAAAATTAGTATATGGAAAAATAAGAGTTGGTGGACCTATTATATTTTTAGAGTCTACTGATGAAGGTACAACTAAAAATCAATTTTTGCATATGATTGTTTTAGTGGCATCTCATGAAATAAATAGTTTTCAAGAGTATTATATAGATGGAAACAAAATATTACCAAGTCAGCTAGATGGAAATGGAAATGTAAATGATTCCTCTACTCCTTACTATGATGGAACAACTTCTTTTCTTAGAATTGAAAAAGCAGTTGGTACAACCTTACAAGGAGCAAATGCTAATTTAATATCTGAATCAAACGGACTATGGACAGCAAATCATAAATTATCTGGTATTGCATATGTGTATTTGCGATTTAGATTTAATAGAGATATTTTTCAAGGTATACCGCAGTTTGCTTGTGTTATAGAGGGTAAAAAAGTTTATGATACAAGAACAGGAAGCACAGCATACAGTCAAAATCCTGCTTTGATACTAAGGGATTATATGACAGATTCTAAAGGTATGAATATGTCTTCAACAAAAATAGATGATTCAACAGTAACAACAGCGGCAAATATATGTGATGAAGACCAAGAATTATCAGGAGGAGGTACAGAAAAGAGGTATACCGCAGATGGAATGATTGATACAGGAGTAAATCCAAGACAAAATATAAATGATATTTTAAGTTCAATGGGAGGTGTTATAACTTACTCAAATGGTAAATTTAAATTTTTTGCTTCATCTACTTCTACTGCTGTATTTAGTTTGAACGAAGATGATGTTATAGGGGATTTAACTACTCAAGCAAGATTAAGCAGAAAAGATAATTTTAATTCTATTAAGGGAAAATTTTTATCGGAAACAACTGAATGGGAGCAAACAGATTATCCTGCATTAAGTCCTACCTCTTTTATTACAGAAGATAATGGAGAAGTAATTTATCGTGATTTAGACTTGGCATTTACTACTTCTCAATCTATGGCACAAAGATTAGCTAAAATTCAACTTTATCAAGCTAGACAACCACTTACTGTATCTGGTACTTTTAAATGTTCTGCTTTTGCTTTAGATACAAATGATTTAGTAAAAATATCAAATACAAGATATGGTTGGTCTAATAAAGTTTTTAGAGTTGCATCTTGGGGATTTACTAATAATCAGGATGGATTATCTGTTACAATGACTTTAACAGAGTATGCAGATTCTATTTATTCTTGGAGTACTACAGAACAACAAGTATTAGCATCTGCTCCAAATACTACTTTGCCTAGTGCTTTTAGTATTTTACCTCCAACAAATTTACAAGCAGTAGAAAATTTAGTAGTTGCCAGAGATAATTCAAGACTAGCATCAAGCTTAGATATTTCTTTTACAGGGTCAGTTGATGCAAGAGCAACTTCTAATGAAGTACAATATAAGCTTTCTAGTTCATCAACATATATATCAGCAGGAACTTCTCCATCTACTGAAATATCTGTTTTAGATTTGTCAGCAGGAGTCTATGATGTTAGAGTTAGAGCAATTAGTGCTATTGGTATAGCTTCTGAATTCTCCTCTACATCTGTTTCTCTATCTGGGTTATCTGCACCTCCTGCAAATATGACAGGATTAAGTTCTCAGCCAACAGCAGGATTAAATTTTTTAACATGGAATAAGTCTACAGATTTAGATGTTACTTTAGGAGGAGGTGTTGAAATTAGATTCAGCCCTGTTACTTCTGGAGCAACATGGAATAATTCTACTCTAGTAGATGATACAATAGCAGGAGACTCTACTTCTGTTGTAGTTCCTTTAAGAGCAGGAACATATTTAGCTAAATTTTTTGATAGTTCTGGTCATTTTTGTGCAACTGCATCAACAAATGTTACAACTGCTGCAACTGTTTTAGCTTTTCAAAACACAGTTACAGTTACAGAAAGCACTTCATTTTCAGGAACTAAAACTAATTTGGTAGTGTCAGATAATAAATTACAGTTAAATTCATCAACAACTTTAGACCAAGTAGCAGATTTTGATGGTATTGCAGATTTTAATTTTCTTGGTGGACTTAATACATCTGGAACTTATTTTTTTGCTAATCAAATAGATAAAGGCTCAGTTACAAGAGTAAGATTACAAGCAAATGCAACTGTAAATATAGTAAATACAAATAGTTTTTTTGACCAAAGAACAGCAAATATAGATACTTGGAATTCTTTTGATAATACAGGAGATGCGGCTGTTGCAGATTTAAAAGTATTTTATGCAGAAAGTTCTGATGGAGTTTTTGGAAGTTTTGATGCAGTAACAGATAATATTGACACATGGGCAGATTTTGATACCATAACCAATGAATATATAGATTTTAAGGAATTTCAATCTGTGGAAGCTAACAATAGATATTTTAAATTTAAAGCAGAGTTATCAACAGAAGACCCTGCATATAATATAAGATGCTCAGCTTTATCAGTAACAAGTAACACTTTATAGGAGGATAAATGGCAACCCATGATTATGTAATAGCTAATGCAGATGGTGCTACCGTAAGAGCAGACATAAATTCAGCATTAGCTGCAATAGTATCAAACAATAGTAACGCATCATCACCGAGTACAACTTATGCTTACCAGTGGTGGTTCGATACAAATACAAATATATTAAAATTAAGAAACTCAGGAAATGATGCTTGGGTTACAATAGCAACAATAAACCAAACAGCAGATACAGCAAATATAGTTTTTAATGATGCAAATCAAACTTTTACAAAAGCACAAAGAGGAAGTTTAACTCAAGTTAATTCTGCATCAAATGGAACAATTACTCCAGATTTTGCTTTAAACAATCATTTTATATTATCAGATAATGCAGGAAATGGAGATTTAAGAGCAGATAACTCTGGTGCATATACTTTAGCAAATCCTAGTAATTTAGTTGCAGGTCAAACAGGTTCTATTTTTGTAACACAAGATGGAACAGGAGGAAGAACTCTAGCTTATGGTTCAAAGTTTAAAACAGCAGGGGGGGCAGGTTTTACACTTTCAACTGCTGCAAGTGCAGTAGATAGAATAGATTATATCGTGCATACAACAAGTTTAATACAAATAGTAGGAACAAAGGCATACGCATAATATGGCAATACTAAATACATCAAATAGAGCAGGAGCATCTGGACAAGGTTCAGGTGGTGGAGGTGGAGGAGGATTTTATTCACATCAGATTGAGCATAGTTGTTTTTTTGATGGAACAAGTTCTAAATTGTCTAAAACCTTTGGAACTGCTGCAAGTACAGATGATAAAGTAGCTATATCATTTTGGCTGAAAAGAAATGGTGCTAGTAATACTAATTCTGCAATAGGAAGTACAACAAATACTAAAATAATATCAGGAGATGCTTTTAATCAACTTGAAATAAATACTAATAACCCTTCAGGATTTAGCGACCAATTTGGTTATTTTATGAATGGGGGTGGTAATGGTGCTTGGTATAAAGGAAAGTTACGAGACCCTGCAGGTTGGTACAATATTATATGGATATATGATTCAACACAAAGTACAGCAAATGATAGAGTAAAAATATATATAAATGGACAAAGTTTACCTACTAATGATAGTGATTTGTGGAATTATACAAATAGTGGAATAAATCCATATCCCCCACAAAATACAGATACTACTATTAAAAAAAATGGTTTGCTTACACTTATAGGGGCTTATGAATATGATGGGGCAGGATATTTTGGTGGTTCTCTAGCAGAGTTTGTAGTAATAGACGGAACTGCTTCATATACAGATTTTGGTGAATCTAAAAATGGTGTATGGGTTCCTAAAGACCCAAGTGGTTTAACATTTGGGAATAATGGATTTTATCTAAAATTTCAGGATGCTTCTGCACTCGGTGATGATAGCTCAGGAAATAATAATGATTTTGCTACAACTGGTCTTACATCTGCAAATCAATTAATTGATAGTCCAACAATAGGAACAGGGAGTTAAATATGGGAGCAAATAATAACTTTGCAACATGGAACGGAATAGAAAAAGGAGCATATGTAGATTTAACTGTTGCTAATACAAAAGCATTAGGAAACACAGGAGCAGATGCTTGTGGAGTAAATACTTCTATAGGTGTTACAAGTGGAAAATATTATATTGAAATGAGATTAGTTGTAAGTACATCTTATCCATATGTAGGGATAGGAGCAGGTTCACAAGAAAGAGCTTTTAATAGTAATAATGGGCATTTAGGTGCATTACGATATCAACCTGGTGGGAGTGCAGGTTCACTTTTAGGAGATAACACAGGCTCACAAACAACAGATTTATGGGGTTCAGTTACTTTAACTCAAACAAATGTAAGTAGTGCTGTTACAGGAGATATTATTGGAATGGCTTTAGATTATGATAATAAAAAATTATGGTTTTCTAAAAATGGAACATTTTTCAATTCAGGAAATCCTCAAACAGGAGCATATCCACAAATTACTTGGACAACTAATCCGAAATCTATATTTTTTATGTGCTTTGCTTATACTTCAACAAGAGGTGCTATTCTAAATGCAGGTCAAGATTCTACTTTTGGAGGCTTGGAAAGTGCAGGTTCAGGAGTAGATGACAATGGTTTTGGCAATTTCAAGTATTCACCTCCTACAGGATATCTTGCCTTATGTTCAGGGAATGTACCAACAAGTTCAGATATAGACCCTATGGAAACTGATGACGACTATCCTGCTAAAAATTTTAATCCAATTATTTATACTGGTAACTCTACTACAGGACAATCATTAACAGGATTAGGCTTCAAGCCTGACCTCATCTGGGCAAAAATGCGTAA
>TARA_R100001460_G_scaffold26146_1_pt1 | contig 24725 bp, 47 predicted proteins | sample TARA_R100001460 | Tara Oceans TARA_R100001460 (sample SAMEA2622190) | marine metagenome | biome: marine biome (ENVO:00000447); feature: surface water layer (ENVO:00002042); material: "saline water (ENVO:00002010), including plankton (ENVO:xxxxxxxx)" | depth 5 m | reverse complement strand
ATCATTATATCATTAATTGGTGCAATTATTGGTGGTGGATGGACAGTTTATAAATTTTATGATGACTATTTAGACATGAAAGCTAAAATTTTAACCTATACTGCACCCGACCTTTCTAGTTATGACGAGAGATTAGCAATTTTAAAAACAGAAATAGACACAATACTTGATGAAGTGGGCCTAATTTCAGAAATAACCATTGATATAAAAAATGATTTAAAAACGCAAATTCGTCAAATGGAGCAAGATATTCGCCACATAACGCAAATAGTTAATGATGTTGAAGATCGTCAAAAAGAAGATGCAAGAGAGATATTTGATGAATTAAAAGTAATAGAGCAAGAATTAGAATTGAATATTAAAAAAGCATTGTCAAATCCTTTGGCAGGAGTACAGTAAAACATGGCTACTGAAAAGGAACTAAAAAAAGAATTAAATAATATCAAGAAAGAAGTAAGAGAATTGCGAATCCATAATAAATTTTTATTAGACAGATTAGATTTGGCACATGAAAAAAATGCAGAATTAAGAAAACAAATAATGACAATGAGTATTGACGATGTTTTAGCACATCAAAAAGAATTTATTGCATACCAAGAAAAATTTGCAAAAGATAGAGAATTAGTTGAAGCGTTTGACAAACAGTCACAAGTAAAGTTAAATGCGACGGGTATTAACAATGGCAACGCAATCTGAAAAAATAAACAAACTTGACAAAGAAGTTGCGATTATAAAAAAAGATATTGATATTATAAAATCAAACCATTTGGTGCATTTAGACCAAAAATTAAGATCAGTAGAAAAGGTATTATGGACTGTTGGTATTTTAGTATTTTCAAATCTTTTAATACTTCTTAGAGATATCTTGTTGTGAATTTACATACCATATTCCTTTTAGGGTATATGTGTATTGCAGGTGATTGTATCTCAATTAATGAAAAATATAAATCCCTTGAAGATTGCAAATCAAACGCAAACTATTTAAAGTTAATGTTAGATAAACAAAATATTCGCAAATATATACTTTTTTGTGTGGATGCTAATGAATATAAAAACACCTAAAAAAATTTTAGTTATTGGTGATACGCATTTTCCTTATTCGCACCCTGATTGCATATCATTCCTTTCTAAGCTAAATCAATATTATAAACCCGATACTGTCGTGCATATTGGCGATGAGGCTGACTATCACAGCCAAAACTTTCATGGTGTTGACCCCGACCTACCCAGTGCCTTTGATGAATTAGAAGTGACTAAATCTTGGATTAAAAGACTAGAAAAAATATTTCCTAAAATGACATTATTAGAAAGCAATCATGGCAGCTTAGTTTTGCGTCGAGCAATAGCGAGTAAGATGTCTAGAAATTTTATAAAACCCTATAATGATATTTTAGATGTTAATAAAAATTGGATATGGAAAGATAAGCACATTATAAAAACAGATAAGAATAAAATTTGTTTCGCACATCAATTTTCTAAAGATATTGCAAAGGCCGTAAAAGAAACTTCAATGTGTTGTGTGCAGGGTCATTTTCATACGGTGAGTGAGGTAAAATTTGTTGCGAATGATTACTCTTTGAATTGGGGTATTTCTACAGGATGTTTAATTAATAAAGATAGTTTAAGCATGGCATATATGAAAGTGAATGTTTCAAAGCCAATATTAAGTAGTGCCGTCATAACAGACGGAATTCCATTTATAACACCTATGGTTTTAAAGAAAAATGGTAGTTGGGATAGAAATGTTTATTTATGAGTAAAAATGACAAAATAAATCCTAAATATTATAAAAGAAATATTGAAGTTGCTGACTTTATTGAAGAATATGAAATGAATTATTTTGAGGGAAATTGCATAAAATATATTTGTAGGTATAAAGAAAAGAATGGACTTGAAGATTTGTTAAAGGCAAAATGGTATCTTGAAAGGTTGATAAAAAAATATGGACATTAGTAGATTAAGAGAATCAGTGATTGCTCACGAAGGAATTAGATACAAAGCATACGAAGACCCAATTCTTGGTGCTTCTGCTATGACCACAGGTGTTGGTCATTTAATAAGATTACCCCAAGAAGAATATTTACTTGAAAAAGAACTTACCATGAACGAAGTAATGGAATTATTAAATGATGATATTGAAGTTGCTTTAAAAGACGCAAAAAAATTTATAGACGAAGATACTATCCCAGAAGAGGCATTTGAAATTGTTGTTGAGATGAGCTTTCAATTAGGGTATCCACGATTATCAGGTTTTAGAAAGTTCCAAGCTGCACTTAAAGATAATAATTTTACACAAGCAAAATCTGAAATGCTTGACAGTAAGTGGGCACGGCAAGTTCCTGCTAGAGCAAAAAATTTGGCTGATAAAATGGGTGAGATAAATGCTTAGTAAATTATTAAGTGGTGGATTAGTAGATAGTGTTGGAAAGATCGTAGATGAACTTCATACATCAGATGAAGAAAAAGCCGCCGCAAAAATAAAACTTAAAGAATTAGATAACGCATTAAATAAAGCACAAACAGATATAAACCTTGCAGACGCAAAATCTACTGCAACAGGTCTTGGTGGTTTACTGCAAAGAATTTGGCGACCTTTGATTGGTTTCAGTTGTGCCTTAGCAATTTTTTGGGAATTTGTATTAAAGCAATTTATAATGTTTTTTCTTGCTGTATTTGAAATAGAAACTATGCCCTTGCCAACTCTTGACTTGGGTGTTTTAATGCCGCTCGTCATGTCACTTTTAGGCATGGCCACGCTACGTACATACGAGAAGCAGAAGGGAATTAGCAAATGAAAATAATAGACACAGTAAAGGATTGGTTTGAGGGTTTTACAAAACTTAAATCATGGGTAAGAGTATTAATGGTTATGGCTCTTGTGGTTGTATTACATCATTGGGTATTACATTAAGTGATAACAACTACCTCTTCACTTTCGGTTTTAATAAAACCTAGAATAATTGGAAGCAAAGGTAGGACATTTAAAAAATTAACTTTTGGTAAATATAAAAGAAAAATGCCAAAGTTAAAAATTAGAGCCAAGAGGATATTTTAATACCCTCTTGGTTTTTTGCGGATATACAACGTTAATACATGATTGAATATAATGAAAAAAAACAAATTCACAATCATTTATGCAGAATTTTTAGACCATTCATCATTATCTAATTTATGGCAATCTTACGAGGAATTTGAAAAAGATTGTAAAATTGAACCATGTTGGGCCGTTGGGTTTTTAGAAAAAGAAGATCAAGTTGCATATTATTTATCTACAATGAAATCTAACACTGAATTAGGTAGTGGCCACATCATCTTAAAATCTGCGTGTACCTATGTGAAAAAAATAGGCCAAAAATCCATTTTCAGAGGCATAGAGCATATAAAAGACAATTTATTAGTAGAAGACCCATTAAATTTTTAAATACCCCATATTTGTCGCCTAGCAGGGATATTTTGTGCATTCCATTCCCAACTATCAAGATTGGGCTGATACAATAAAGCAACATCTTCTGGGGTGTTGCATTTTTGCAACATTGAGGCCATTCCTTTTAATTTGTTATGAAATTCAATTTCAATATCATTATTGAATTCTAATTCCTCAAAGTGATGTTTGGTTGGGGTCACGACAAATAAATTACAATGAACTGGTTTTTTATACTTTTTTTCTAATGCTTTTTTATAAACCCATTGTTGCAATTTATCGGAATGATTTATTACCATTCTACCTTTAGTTTTTAGATCAAAAATAAACATTCCTTCTTCACCTAAATCCCACACAAAATCAGAATATCCTATAAAATTAATTCCATTTATTTCTACAGACAGTTCCTCTTGGTAAGAATGCAACGGTTGATTTGCAAATCTTTTAAATAAGGCCCTACAGTTTTCATAATACTTTGGAATAAGTTTTAAATATTTTTCAACTTGATCTTGATCGTGATAATTTGCAAGTTCCCTTTGAAAGTCTTTAAGTGCGTATTTTGTGTTTTGTTCACTATCATTTCCTTCTAATAAATCATATAATAACTCCTCAACAATAATACCGGTAAACATAGCAGGATTTGTTCCTATATGTATTTTAAAGATTTTATTAATAATAAATTGACAAGGAAAATTATGAAAAGAATTTAACTTACTGTATGACATTGGCATCAAGTCAAATTTCTCAAATACAGATTTATCTAACATTATGATTTACCAAGTGTATATTCAGCAAATGTTTTACCATTTCTACTTACATGGTCAGTTTCAATTTTATAACCTTTCTCTCTAAGTTCTAAAATTCTTGCTGATAATCTAAAACAACCATAAAGACTAAGTGCATCTAAAGGTGTTATTTTTTTATGTTTTTTAAGATGTTGAAGTATTAGTTTTCTTTGTGTCATGTATGTGCTCCTGTTGATATTCATTATAAAGTTCTTGTGCGTAATGCAAAGGGTCAATACCAATTCTTTCCCAAAATTTTCTTTCACCAAATTTAAATGTTAATTCTTGATGATGAGCATAACAAATAGGAATACCTGTGCTATCATCACGAATCATTGCACCAATTCTATGAATACCTTGCAAGTGGTGAAATTGGATTTGATGAAAATTTAATTGGCCCTCTAAATTACAAACATAGCAAGGGCAGCTATTCACCACCCATTGCATAAATTTTTTATCTTTAATGATCTTTCTTTTCTTAGAAGATGTCGTCATTTGGTAGTTCTTTTTTTTCCTCTGTAATATTAGAAACATCAAAATTATTTTCTTCTATCTTTAAAGAAACCATATTTACGGGTACTCCGTCATTTGTTTCTGTTTTTTTCCATAAAGCACCACTATATACTTGTCCTGCTTTTAAAGTTATATCTTCGTTAACAGTTATTTTATTATTTTTATATAATGGTTGATTGCCTGTGGCTTCTTCTTGTTTAAATAGATTAAAATAAAACATTAAATATCGTCCTCTGTCTTTCCTAGTTGTTTATTATTTATAACAGGAGGATTTGAAAATTCACTATCTTCATCTTCTCCTACCTCCATCATAAATAATTTCATTAATAAATATTTGTAGGCGTATGTTGTTGCTTTACCGCAACCTTTGTCAGATTGGTCAACCCCGTACCCCACATAATCTCCAACAGTTATTGAATCGTTAGTGTCGCAATCTATAATTTTTGCATTAACTTTAATAACTGTTAGATTTCCTTCTTTTGTATGTTCACTAACATTAGGTATTATCAATATATTTTCTTTTAATAATTGATCTTTGATGACATCGTGAACTGCATTCCATGATGTTATTTTATATGGAACACCTTTTGCCTTTTCTTGCTTAATTGATTGAACATTATGCGTTATGTTCATTAGTTTCTTGTAAAGTGAAATAGACATTTTTACCTCCTGTTTATTTCAATATTGAATGTCCTCTTTGATGCAAACATTCTTTTAATAATGGTTTGTAATTATACTCAGCTTTATCGGGAAGCCAAAGCAATTGCGGTCTAATATACCAATTATATGTTCCTTTTGCGAACTCAATAACTGTATTAGTGTTTTCTTTAGCAATTGCCTTACAAGTATAAAGATCGTCATTATATCGGTAAGCCACTTCTTGGCCATTATTTCCCCTATGATCTACCACGGGATTGTAAACGCATGACGTAGTCAGTAAGATAATTAAGAATAATTTTTTCATCTATTTTGACCCTTTCCTGTTTGCATAATGGATATTCTTGTTCGCCAAAATTTACATATAATCTGTAAATTAATGGTAAGAATGGTTTTAAATTATCTGGCATAAATGAACTCCCTAAATTTATCTGCATCAAAGTTTGCGTTAGTTTCTTTAAGATATTCAATAAATGTTGTAATGACTTGTGCCTTTGGATTTGGCATTTCATCAAAATTCATTGAATCAATCTCAATTAATATTCGAGCAAGATACTCAAAATGTCTTTTTTCAAATTTTGGCGTTTTCATTATTCCTCCGACTTATCTATGGAAACCATAACTTTTATATTTCCTCTAAATTGATAGTGGTCGTTTAAATCATCTAATAATCTACACAATGATTTAGAATTCATACCGTCTACCATTTTTAAAGCTGAAACAATTTTTGTGTCATCTGATTGTTTCTTTTTTTTGTCGTCCCAATAAGTGTCGATAACTTCTATTTTTAATTCATCAATGTACATTTTTAACTCCTGTCTTTTTAACTATTGCATTAAATATTTTTTTCTTAAGTTCTTCCTGCTTCTTTTTAGGAAATCCATAAAAAACAACTTGTATTTTTTCCTTTTTGGGTTGTGTCATTATTTTTTCCCTTTCTTATTTTTTCTTTTCTTTGCTAATCTTTTAGTTTTAGCTACGTTATTATCTTTTTGGTTTTTTGAACCTTTAAGAACTGCACTCATTATAATACCTCCTGTATTAATTGACTGTATTGATCGTCTGTTATTATTTTAGTTAATCTACCATGTAAGTAATATGCGTGATAAATTACTTCTTTGTTATTCTCAATCTTAGTGAAATGTTTAACTGTATCAAACAAAGGCAAGACTGAAAATTTTGTTCCGTCATTTGCAAAGGCACCATGACCTTCGCAATCTTGACATTCTTCAAAGGGTTTTTCCCATTTATCTTCCATGGGAACAATTCCTGTTCCCTCACAAGATTTGCAATTTATAAATTCTTTCATTTTTTAAATACCTCCTTAATGAAATAAAGTGAAAAGCCGATCATAGCGATATGAACGGCCGTAGTTAAAATTAAATTAAACATGCTATCTTTGACTGGCGTTCTCAAAGATTTCAACTTGATCTTCTGAAAGATCAACTCCCCACTTATCTTTAAATTCATCAATCACAAATTGTTTGGCTTCGTTTTCATCTTCGAAGTCAATACCGTCAATTTTAGGATCACATTTTCTGTCTTCGACCCGATTAATATATGCACTATATTTCATTATAATTACCTCCGAAGAAGTCCGCTTATGCGGACTCCTTTTCAAATTCAATTTGTGATACATGAAAGACCGCAACCTTTCGAGCCGAATTAAATTGATTGATAGTTTCCCCGTTAACCACATAGTTATCAAATATTGGGGTATTGATTTTAGCAACCGCCTTAGAGCCTTTCTTAATAAAGCCACCAAGTTTCTTGGCTTGATTGAAAGTCATAAAACCGCCCTTCAATCCAGTCTTTGCAAGAATTTGTATGTTCATTCCTGCATACTCTTTTTTTGTATATTCATTGTAAAACATTGTATTTCCTTTCGTTGTTTCCATGATGTAAATGTACCCTTTTACACCAAAATGACAAACTTTTCTTAACAATTTCTTAATCTTTTTTAATATTGTTTTTTCTTTATTTTCAATGCTTTTTGGTGTATTTATCAAAATATATAGACACTAAGGTGCATATATCCTCCTGTGTGGCCTAGATTTGATCGATTTAGGCCACTTTTTTTTATTTATTTTTTTTAATATTAATTTAGTTATCAACTAACAGGAGAACGAATATGTCAAGAATGCCAAAAATGAACTTATGGATTGACGCCTTCAATTCAGATACAAGTTTTCTAACTAATGAAGAATTAGGAATTTATTTCAGATTAATTTTTTTTGCATGGTCAAGAGGTGGTTGGCTTTGTGATGATTTAGATTTTATTTACACATTAACATCAAATGCTGATGAAAAAAAAGTAGATAAGATATTAAAATTATATTGGACGAGAGACGGTAGCTGCTATGAGAAAGGGTGGTATCAAAAAAGGTTGAAAGAAGAATACGAAAGAGCAGTTGCTATAACTGAAAAAAATAGAGAGAATGCAAACAGTCGCTATGCGAACGCATTGCCACCGCATAACGAACGCATTGCCTCTATATCTAAATCTACATCTACATCTATATCTAAAAAGAATATAAATACATATTTTCAAATATTTTGGGATATGATTTGTTATAAGATTAGCAAAGGACAAGCGAGAAGAAATTTTGAAAAACTTAGTAAAGAATGGCAAGAAAAAGCAGATGAACTAGCAAGAATGTATAATAAATATTATTTTAATCTTGGTGATAAAAAATTTGCAAAACACCCAAGCACATGGTTATCATCAGAGGGTTGGGAAGATGAAACACCCACAGAAAGTGGATTTGATAAGGAAGAACATGAAAAGTATAGATTTAAACAAAATTGTGAAATGTATAAAAAGGGTATTAGACTTCAAACATGGAGCAGACAAGACATGGAAAAATTTGAGCAGGAACTTGCAAATGAATCTAATTAAACTATGTTTTATTAATGGAAGAAGAACTAAGGCAGCACTTTTTTGTTTTACAAGAAAAGGACGGTAGCCACTCTGCCTATATAAGATTTGCGGGATTTGAAAACAAAGAACAGGCCCAATATTTAATTGATACTATTATTGCAGAATTAGGAATGATAAAAACAGAAACGCAAAAAATAACTTATCATTAATGCAAATATATCAAAAAAAATTATCGGACATCACTCCATATAATAGAAACCCAAGAAAAAAATATGACATTCTTAAAGTTGCTAAATCAATTGAGCAATTTGGTTTTCAACAACCAATAGTAGTAGATAGATCTGGAACAATAATTGTTGGTCATGGAAGATTTGAAGCATCAAAACATTTAAAGTTAGAAACTGTTCCTGTTTTAATTGCGGACTTACCACCCGAAAAAGCGAAGGCATACAGAATAGCGGACAATAAAACAAATGAGTATTCCGATTGGGATTTCCCCCTTTTAAATAAAGAATTTGGTGACTTATTAGATATAAATTTTGATTTAGAATTAACTGGCTTCGATAATGAAGAATTAGAAAAAATTATAACCACTCATAAAAACAATGAAGATGTTGAATTTCCAAATATTGAAAATATAGAAAATAGAGAATGGACTGACATGACATTTACATTGCATAATGACCAAGCTGATTTTATCAAAGATGTGATTAAAAATTATAAATCATCAAATAATATTGATCACGAACAGAACACAAACTCTAATGGAAATGCAATATATTATATTTGTCTAGAAATAGACAAAGTTTTAAAACTTAATGAAAAATTAAATGAGCAAACTAGACAAGAATAAACTTGTTGTAAAACTTATAGCGAAACCCCTCGCAGATTCTATTGTTAAAAAATTTCACTATTCTGGTAGGGTAGTTCAAAATTCAAAATTGAACTTTGGTGTTTATTATGACGGGGAATTAGAGGGTGCGATTCAATTCGGTTCACCATTAGATAAGAAAAAAGTTATTGGTTATGTAAAGAATAGTGGGTGGAACTCATTCTTTGAAATAAATAGAATGGCCTTCTCGGATAAACTGCCAAAAAATAGTGAAAGTAGATCATTGTCTATTTGTTTTAAATTAATAAAAAAACATTATCCGTTTGTAAATTGGATATTGACGTTTGCTGATGCCACATCATGCGGTGACGGCACAATCTATCGTGCCTGCGGTTTTCATTTAGTTGGGGTTAATCCAAATAAAACAATTTATGAAATGCCAAACGGGGAGCTTATAAGTAATATATCGTTAAGAATGAATGTTGAATTCCAAAAAAAATGGTTTGGAAGAACATATATTGGTGAAGAGGCCTCAAGAAAAGCAAAAGAGATTGGTGCAAAATTAAAGCATGGTTATCAAATTAGGTATATTAAGTTTTTAGATAATGCAGCAAGAATGAACTTGACATTGCCAATATTAGATTATGATGAGATTACCAAACAAAATGCAGGAATGTATAAAGGAAATGCGGTTGCTAGAGCATAGTCGAATACTTCGTATTTGAAAGGCGGTGCAACTCCGACCCAACCGCTCCAATTTCTTAGTTGATTTTTACTAAAAAAAAATAATATAAATAATAAACCCACACTCTGGGTATAAGAGGTGATATTATGAATAAAAAAAATGTTGGAAGACCACGTAAAGAAGTTAATCAAGATCAATTGTCAAAACTAGCATCAATGTTATGTACTATGGAAGAAATGGCGTCATTTTTTGACTGCTCTGTAGATACATTAGAGCGTAATTTTGCGGATACTATAAAAAAGGGAAAAGATAAGGGCAAAATGTCATTAAGAAGACTACAGTGGGATAAAGCACAAACAGGAAATACCACAATGTTGATTTGGCTTGGTAAACAAATTTTAGGCCAAAGAGATAAAATTGAAACGTCAGAAAATAACGAACCGTTGCCTTGGGCTTATGATTAATGGGTTTAACCAAACCCCAACAAACAGTTATAGATAGCAAATCGAGATTTCGTGTATTAATTAGTGGACGTAGATTTGGTAAAACATTTTTAGCAATTAATGAACTTGCTCGATTTGCTCGCTATCCAAAGAAAAAGGTTTGGTATGTTGCTCCGTCTTATCGTATGGCCAAAAATATTGTTTGGAATGATTTAATAGATCGGTTGTATAAACATAAATGGGTATCAAAAGTGAATCATGCTGACTTAACAGTGTATTTAAAAAATAATTCCACTATAAGTTTGCGAGGTGCAGACAATGAACAATCACTTAGAGGTGTAGGATTAGATTTTTTAGTATTAGATGAATTTGCAGACATTAAAGATTCCGCTTGGACAGAAGTTCTTAGGCCCACACTGTCAGATAGAAATGGTCATTGTTTATTTACAGGAACTCCAAGAGGTTATGGCAATTGGTCTTATGGTTTATTTTTAAAAGCAGAAACAGATGACGAGTGGGATAGCTTCCAATATACAACACTAGAGGGTGGTCAAGTATCTGCACAAGAAATAGAACAAGCAAAACAAGATTTAGATGAAAGAACTTTTAAACAAGAATATCAAGCAAGTTTTGTAAATTATGCGGGAATTATTTATTACAATTTTGATCGTAATAAAAATATTATTAATCATAAACCCGCCCTTAAACAAATTCATATCGGCATGGACTTTAATATTGACCCTATGTGTTGTGTCGTTTCTGAAATTCAAAATGATGTTGTTTATATATTTGATGAAATTCAAATATTTTCTAGTAATACACAAGAACTTGTTGAGGAAATTAAATCAAGATATTTAGGGTATAATGTATATATTTACCCAGACCCCGCATCAAAACAAAGAAAAACGTCTGCGGGTGGAATGACTGATTTATCAATACTAAAAAATGCAGGATTTAATATTAGAGTTAGAAATAACCACCCATTAATTAGAGACAGGATTAATTCAGTGAATGCTAAATTAAAAAATGCAAAAGATGTCAATACCCTTTTTATAGACATCAGTTGTAAAAATGTTATAAAAAGTTTAGAAAGGCAAATTTACAAAGAGGGTACAGTGATTCCCGACAAAGAAAGTGGTTATGACCACATGAATGACGCAATAGGCTACATGATAGAATATTTATACCCATTACGTAGAAACTTTAAACCTAACAAACCCATGAGGTGGTCTTAATGGCATTATACACTAGAGAATTTTTAACTGACAGACATAAACATTATGAGGAAAAATTCAAAGATTGGCATTTTCATTTGATGTCTTATTTGGGTGGCCAAGATTATCAAAACGGTTTTCAATTAAATAGATATATTTTAGAATCAGACGAGGAATATATAAAAAGGGCAGAAAACACCCCAATAGACAATCACTGCAAAAATGTTGTTCAAATTTATTCTTCATTTTTATTCAGAGTGCCACCGACAAGAAATTACGGTTCATTAACAGGCGACCCTCAATTAGAATCATTTTTAAATGACGCTGATTTAGACGGAAGGTCATTTGATAATGTTATTCGTGAGATGCAAATGAACGCAGCAATCTATGGCACATGTTGGGCCATATTAGATAAACCTGCCGTTGCTTCTGAATCTAGAGCTGCTGAAATTCAATTAGATATTAGACCATACATATCTCTATATACTCCAGAAAATGTTTTAAATTGGAATTTTGAAAGAGCCATGAATGGTAAATATACTTTAACCTCTTTAACACTATTAGAAGATTTATACGAAGATGTGGCAACAATTAGAGTTTGGACAATGGAAGATATAACAACATATATAATCAAAGATTTTAATAATGGTTATTCAACATCAAAGCCAATTTTAAAAGATGAAATGGTAAATGAACTTGGAAAAATTCCTGCAGTGATATTATATAATCAAAAATCCCAAAGACGAGGAATTGGAATATCTGATCTTAATGATGTCGCTGAATTACAAAAAGCAATTTATAATGATTATTCAGAAATTGAACAATTAATTAGATTATCTAATCATCCAAGTTTAGTTAAAACACCAAATGTTGAAGCAAGTGCAGGTGCGGGCTCTGTAATAGAAATGCCTGAAGATTTAGACTCAAATTTAAAACCCTATCTTATTCAACCAAGTTCTCAATCGCTTGACGCAATAATGAACAATATAAACATGAAAGTAGAATCTATAAATAGATTAACCCACATGGGAGCAGTTCGAGCAACTGAAAGTAGGATACAATCGGGTATTGCTTTGCAAACTGAATTTCAACTTCTTAATGCAAGGCTTTCAGAAAAAGCAGATTATTTAGAAAATGCAGAAGAACAAATATGGAACTTATTCGCTGAATGGCAATCAAAAGAATTTGACGGTGAAATAATTTACCCAGATAGTTTTAATCTTAGAGATTATGCTACTGATTTACAGTTTTTACAAATGGCAAAAGCAAGTGGTGTTAATTCAGAAACATTTATAAAAGAAATTGATAAACAAATAGCAAGAGCAGTCGTTGATGATGATGAAAAAATTTTTGAAATAGATAATGAAATTAATTTAAAAAGCGAAAGAATTGGTGCTTTTCCACAACAAGAAATAGAGGGTGAAGAAGTTGAAGAAACGCAAAGTTCCTAAAGACAAAAAATCTGGAGTTCCTAAAAAATATTTGACTGGATTAAAAGGGTCAAAAAGAAGCCGTCGTGCATCATTGATTAAGAGAGTTGCTGCTTTATATAAAGCAGGTAAAAGAATTCCTAAATCATTACTTAGAGCAAGGACTAAAGCATAATGGTAGCAAGAAAACCGCTTTCTGCTTCGGTTGTGGCAACATTAAAAAGAAAAGCTAAAGCATCAAAAAGATATACATACGGAACTTTGGCCAAAGTTTACAGAAGAGGCCAAGGTGCATTTCTAGGTGCGGGAAGTAGGCGTGTTCCAATGGCTGCGTGGTCAATGGGTAGAGTTAATTCTTTCTTACGAGGTAGTCGTAAACACGACTTAGATTTACGAAAAAAGAAAAAGAAATAAAAGGACGAACAGTTTCTTCAAGTGTCTTTTGTAATTGGACGCATGAACAACACAATAAATATTCAATTTGTTTTTGTGGCAAATTTGCAACATTCGGTTTTAATTATAGATTTGGTATGTTAGAACTATTATGTTCAGATCATTATTACGAAAGGATAGGTAATGGCACTAACAAAGAAACAAAAAAAACTACCAATGGCCCTACAAAAAGCCATTCTTAAAAAACAAAAGAAAAAGAAGGGAAAGTAATATGCCTTATGGAAAAGGGTCTTATGGCTCAAAAACAGGACGACCACCAAAAAAAATGAAAAAGAAAAAGAAGAAAAAAAAATAATGGTTAAAGTAGCATCAATTAAAAACATCATAAAAGATTTGTCGCCAAGACAACAAAAGACTATGAAATCTCATGCTAGACATCATACATTGAAACACATGAGGTCAATGGCTAGTGCAATGAAAAAAGGTGCTACTTTTAATTCTGCACATAATAAAGCAATGAGATCAGTAGGTAAATAATGGCCAAATATAAAGGTCGTTCAGTCAATTTAAACAAACCTTTTAGAACACCAAATCAAAGAAAAAAGTTTGGTGTCTATGTAAAAAGCAAATCAACTGGAAATGTCAAATTAGTTAGATTTGGCGACCCTAATATGAAAATTAAAAAGAATATACCCGCAAGACAAAGATCATTTTTGGCAAGAATGGGAGGGGTTCTAAAACAAGTCAAAGGACAAAAAACATTATCACCCGCTTATTGGTCAATTAGAGCTTGGAAAAAAAATTTCCCTTTATAATGAATGTCGAAACAAGCCACAATTAATAGATTAATTGACACCCATGAAGAAAGAATAATTGGTGTATTAAAGACACTTGAAGATAGAATTAGATCGGAATTAACTTCATTGACAGAGGGTGGAGCAAGTTTCAACACTAAATTTGCAATTGAATACAGACCTAAAATAAAAGCATTGATTGAAAGTACTTTTTTAAAAGAGGCTGATTCTATTATTCGAGAATATGACGAAATTGTAAAAGAATATCAAAAAGTAGTAAAAAAATTACCAATAGACCCTAAATTCAAATCATTACAAAAAGCTGATTTAGAAGTTGTTTCTCAATTAAAATTTTTATCATTTACAGGATTTAATGATATTGCCAACAGATTTTTAGACACCATTGCAAACGAAGTATATCAATCCGCATTAATTGGTCGTGCATTTAATGATATGGTCAAAAATATAGCAGGCCAAATAAATGGTGTTTATCAACGAAGTAATGAAAATGCTATAAATAGACTAGTTGCATTTATTGAAAAAAATAGATATTCCGATAATAAATCAACGCTTCAAAGGGTAGCCTTAGCGAAAAGCACACTTGCTAGTAAATATGGAAGCGACATTCTTGGTGAAAATATGCGTAAATATGCAAGTTTATATGCTCACGACAGTTTAATGAAATTTGACGGCCAATTTGTAAAATACAAAGCAGACCAAGCGGGCATTAAACAATTTAAATATGCAGGAACACGAATAGACACAACAAGAAATTTTTGTGCAAGAACTATGGGTAGAATTTTTACAGAGCAACAAGCAAAAAATTTATGGCAAAATCAGAGGTGGAAGGGAAAGTCTGGTAATGACCCTTTTGTCGATAGAGGTGGTTATAGATGTAGGCATAGTTTCACTATCTATAATCCTGAATGGGAAAACATACTTGAAGAATAGGTTTTTTTTATATATTCCTTAATAAATAACAATTAAGGAGTTATCAAATATGTCTGACGAGAATAAAACGGAACAAGTTGAAGAAATCAAAACAGAAACAGTAGAACAACCTATTGAACAATCAACAGAACAATCACAACCAAAGCAGGTTGATATAGATAAGGTTGTAAAAGATAGATTGTATAGACAAGAACAAAAAATTTTAAATGAATTAGGTGTTGGGTCATTAGATGATGTTAAGCAAGCCATAGAGGAAAGAAGAAAAGCCGACGAAGAAAAACAAATTGAACGTGGTAAGTTTGATGATGTTATGAAAAAAAAGACGCAAGAATATAACGACAAACTTGCAAAATTAGAATCTGAATTAAAGAATGAAAGAGTTGATAAACAATTAATCAATTCTGCTTCTATGCACAAAGCAATAAATCCAGAGCAAATAAAAGATTTATTAAAATCTAATATAAGTCTAAATAAAGATGGTAAAGTAGAAGTACTTGATAATTCTGGAACACCTCGATATAACAAAGATGGAGATTTATTGACTGTTGATGAAGCAGTTCAAGAGTTTTTAACACAGAACGCACATTTCCAAGCAGCAACTCCTTCTGGGAGCGGAAGTGTGTCTAATGTGGGTAAGTCAGACACGAATAAGACTTTAAATATTTCGGAACTAGACATGAACAATCCTGCCGACAGAAAACTCTATGCTGAACATAGAAAGCAAAGAGATAGCGTCAGTACGATTGTTAATTTAAATAAATAATATCTATGAAAGGATATAACTAATGGCAGATGAAACAACCTCCAGTACGGTTTCCGAACTGTACACAGAGATCGTAGCAGAAGCACAATTTGTTATTCAAGAGAAATCTATAATGAAAAACCTTGTGAAGAACTACGCAATCGCAGGTGGTGGTAAGTCAGTTGAAGTTCCTATTTATGCAGCAGTCGCAGCCGCAGCAGTAAATGAAGCAACAGATTTATCTAACACCGCAATCAACCCAAGTTCTGTGACTATAACAGCTTCAGAAGTTGGTGTAATGACAACATTAACCGATCTAGCAAGAAACTCTGCACCAAGAAATGTTGCAGCAGACATTGGTAGATTATTTGGTGAAGCAATAGCAAAAAAAATGGATCAAGATTTAATTGCTCTATTTGACGGCTTTAGCACTGCAGCAGGTACAGATAGTGCAGCACTTTCCCCTGCAACTGTATTCAATGCAGCTTCAACTTTAAGAGCAGCAGGTTTACCTGTAAATGAAACATATCTTGTTTTACACCCTAAGGTAGCATTTGACCTTAAATCTGGTCTTACAAATACCTTCGCAGGTTTAGATACAGAACTATCAAATGAAGCATTAAGAAATGGCTTTATTGGTCAGATTGCAGGTATCAAAATCTTTGAAACAGGCAATATGTCAAACACAGGCACTGCAGGTGACTATAAAGGTGGAATGTTCCACAAAGATGCACTTGCTCTTGCTATGATGCAAGACATTAAAATTGAAACTCAAAGAGACGCTTCTTTACGTGCTGACGAAATTGTGGCCACCGCAGTATACGGTGTTGGTGAGCTACATGATTCATACGGTATTGAAGTTATCGCTGACTCATCAATCCAATAATATAACTTTATGGGTGGGGATTATTCCCCACCTAATTGGAAAGGATAAAAATGAAACTTACAAACGGAAAAAAAATTATTGAAAGACCATTAACAGATTATGAAAAAAATAAAAACATCTGGGAGTTAAGGGGTTGGAAACCAGTTGAAGATAAACCTAAACTTGATAAAGTAGATAAACCAAAGAAAAAGAAAGATAAATAATGGCAACATCAGAATTTTCAGTAGCATTATCAGAAGTTCAAAAATATCAACCAGACATAGCAGAATTTGGTATTACAAATTTTGATACACAACTTCAATTTGGTGAAGATGATGTTATTAGACAAATTCGTGAGGAATGGTGGGAGAGATATAGGCACACAGTTCGATATAAAGATATCACAAAAGTCACAACTTTAGAATTAGACTCCTCAAAATTAACTAATGCACAATGGCTTAGATGCGTTGTTTATAAATCATTATCAGAATATATATACCCAATGTTAACCAAATGGAAAGACCCACAAGGTGGGGACGGACAAGACGCATTTCAAATACAAATTGATTTTTATAGAAAGAAATATGCAGAGGAATTTCAGGCAGTCCTTCGTGACGGTGTTGAATACGACGAAGATAGTAGCGGAACAATTCAAGCAAGTGAAAAAGAGCCAATTCATAATTTAAGGTTAGTTCGATAATGTGTGAATGTTGCGAAGATTATAATTGTATATGTAAAGGAAAAAAGAATGTGTGATTTTTGTAGTGGCGAATGTATTTGTAGGTAATGTTATCAGTTAAAGATAATAGTCGTTCTTTTAAACAAGCCTTAAAAAACAAATCTAGTAGAGTTCAATCAGCAATTCAAAAAGCGTTAGCAGACGCTTCAGCATTTCAAGTTGATGCAATTAGAGAAAGAACTGAACAAAGAGGGAAAGATGTTCAAGGTAGATCATTTAAGCCATATTCAAAAAGTTATATTCAAGCTAGAAGAAAAAGATCAAATGACAGGTCTAATAGAGATCAAACACCAAAAAGTTTTGTAGATTTAAATTTTACAGGAAAAATGTTTAGTTCATTGACATTTACCACAAGACCAAGCAGAGGTATATTATTTTTTAGAACTGCACAACAATCTAAAAAAGCATTCATTCATAATACAGGAGTAGGTCGAATGCCAAAAAGAGAGTTTTTTGGTGTATCATTGTTGGAGCAAAAAAAAATTAATGCAATTATTGGTAAAAGTATTAAAAAGGCTTTAGCATGAGTTTTAGAGAGAATATTGCCAATAATATTATAACTGTTCTTGACGCAGTCACATCACCTATTGAGTTCAAAAAAATTACTAGAGAGCCATTCAAAGTTGAAGAATTATCAGACAAACAATTTCCCGCATTATATATTACTACATCTGATGAAAGCAGAGAAGATTTTGCACTTGGTGATTTTTCAGCAGGAAAAAGATCAGGTACTTTAGATTTTGTAATTATTGGATATGTAAAAGGAGCAGAAACTAACCTAGATACAAAAAGAAACCAATTAATTGAAGTTGTAGAGGAAACCCTTGATACTGATAGAACAAGAGGTGGCAATGCTAAAGAAACAAAATTGATTGAGGCCAATTCAGATGAAGGTACTCTTTTTCCTTTAGGTGCGGTGCGAATTGTGGTAAGGGTATTTTATGAATTTACAAGGGGTACTTCATAATGGCTAAACGAATAAAAGTATTTATGCCAAATGGAAACGAAAGTATAGAAATTTGGGATAATCAACTTGATAATTTTCTTGCTAAAGGTTATAAATCTGAAGTAGAAAAGAAACCAACAACAATCAAACCGAAAGTTGTTGAAATTAAAAAAGAAGAAAAAAAGGAGCAATAAAATATGGCAACACATGTAGGAACAGCAGGTGTAGTTAAGGTTGGAGCAAATGCAGTTGCAGAAGTGACCGCATTCAACATAGACCAAACAACTGACACTGTAGAAGATACAAGCCTTACAGATACATCTAAATCGTATAAAGTTCTTAGAAATGACGCAACAGCAACTATTGAATGTCATTTTGACGAAACTGACACCACTGGACAGGGTGCATTAACACAAGGTGCTAGTGTGACTCTTAATCTATTCCCAGAAGGAGCGGATTCAGGTGATACTTTTTTTACAGGCACAGCAATCGTAACAAGTATTGGACAAGCAGTTTCACTAGACGGAGTTATTTCAAGAACAATTAATGTTCAATTCTCTGGTGGCGTAAGTATAACAACAGTCTAATAAATGCCAAAAAAAGATTATCTGCAAGGTGCAGTCAATCACTTCAAACATCAAGAAATTAAAGTTATTGAAGTTGAAGAATGGGGTTTAGTAGGCGAAGACGCTATATATGTTAAACCTTTTACTCTGTTAGAAAAATCAGAATTATTTAAAGATAATAACGATCTAATGGTTTTGATCGATATTATAGTAAAAAAAGCTGAAACTAAAGACGGTGAAAGAATGTTTGATCTTGAAAGTAAAGTCAAGATGAAGAAATTTGTTGACCCAGATATTGTTGGAAGAATAGCAACAGAAATTATGGGGTCATCACAAACAAACACAGACCTAAAAAAAAAATAACAAACGACCATAATCTTCGGTTTCATTTCTACTTGGCCGAAAAATTACATAAAACGATAGGTGAAATAATGTCAATTCCTGTTGAAGAATTTGAATTATGGAACGCATATTATTCTGTAAAGCATGATGAAGAACAAAATGCTTTAAATAAACAGAAAATGAGTTTAAAAAGGTAATAATGTCTATTCAAAAATATTTAGTTGAAATTATTGGAAAAGATAAGACTGGCAAAGCATTTAAACAAGTTCAAAATAATACTGATAAGGCCAAAGAATCAGTAATAAATTTAAAAAACGCAATTATTGCTCTTGGAACTGGTGCAGCAATAAGATCAATAATTAATACCACTGCAAAATTTCAAGATTTAAGAACTGCATTAACATCAGTCACAGGAAGTGCAGAGGGTGGTGCGGAAGCGTTTGCCTTCATATCAAAGTTTGCCACTCAAACTCAATTTGGTGTAGATGAGTTAACAGAAACATTTATCAAATTAAAAGCTGCAGGTATTGACCCAACACAAAAACTTTTAACTACCTTTACTGATACTGCTGCGGTCACGACAGACCAACTTGGGTCACTTCAAGCAATAACAGATTTATTTGCAAGGTCTATATCTGGTGGTCTTGGATTAGAAGATTTAAACAGATTGGCAGACCGAGGTGTTCCTGTTTTCAGAATATTAGAAGAACAATTAGGTTTAACTAGATTAGAAGTTTCTAAATTCGGACAAACTACTGAAGGAGCTGCAAAAGTAAGAGACGCACTTGTTCGAGGATTAAATCAATCATTTGGTGGTGCTACGGCTGAAAGGGTAAAAAACCTATCAACCCAAATGTCAAACTTAGGTATTGCGTTTACAAATGCACAAGATGTTCTCGGTCAAGGTTTTTCTGTAGAATTAGGTAATGCTTTAGACGGAATAACAAATTTTACTGTAGAAAATGAAGAACTTATAAGATCAATAGGTGAAGGACTAGGAGCTGCGTTAGGTGCAACAACTAAAGGTTTTAAAAATTTATTTGATAATGCAGAACTTTTAAGAAATATATTTACAGCATTAATTGCAATTAAACTTGCAACAGTTCTTTCAACAATAACAGTTTCAACAAAAACATTAACAACGGCTTTTGCAATTTTAAATTCAACTATGGCAAAAAATCCATTTTTAATTATAGGTGGAGTTGCTGTCACTGCAATAGCGTTATTCGGTAAAAAATTACAAGATTTAACAAATACCACTGACCTTGCTAGACAAATTCAAGAAAAATATACTGATGAGTTAGAAGCCACAACAAAAGCAACACAAGACGCAAAAGAAGCAACAAGAGAATTTAACGAATCAACTATTAAATCATTAAATTTATCAACAGAAATTGTAGATAAAAATAGAGAAATAAATATTTTACGAGAAGCAAATTTAGAAATAGAACAAAAAATTAATCGATTAACAAAGGGGAAAGCTAATTTAAGTGGTCAAGCATTACAAGATTTAAAAGATGAAATAAAAACTAACGAATTATTAATTGAAATTTTAGAAGAAGATATAGACCTATTAATAGAAAAGTCTAGAGCAGTTCAAGATGATACAAATTCAACTATAAAAAATACTAAAGCCATTAAAGATAATATTCATGCCCAACGTGATCTTGGTAAGGAAATACTTGACGCAAGAAAAGCATTTGAAGATAAAGGTATGGCAACAATTAGAGAGTTTGACCCCGGTAGAGCAGAAATAGAAGCGGAGGCAAACAAACAAGCAACATTATTAAAACTTAGAAATGACGGGTTTATATCAGAAGAAAAATTTAGAAATTTATCTGAAATTTCACAAAGTGAATCAAATCAAAGATTATTTGAATTATTTAAACAAGGGAAACTAGATGAACTTGATTTTGCAAGAATGTCAGAGCAAACAAAAAGATCAATCCTTATTTCATCTGGTCGTGATGTTTTATCACAATTAGCACAAACTAACAAAAAAGCATTTCAAATTCACAAAGCTTTTGCCATTGGTGAGGCAATTATATCTACACATCAAGGTGTTTCAAAAGGTTTGGCTAAAGGTTTTCCACTTGGTTATATTGAGGCAGCAATAACATTAGCAAAAGGTTTGGCGACTGTTTCAGCAATTAGAGCACAATCATTTCAAGGTAGAGCGTTGGGTGGTAATGTATCACAAGGCAAACCCTATATGGTCGGTGAACAAGGTGCTGAGTTATTTGTACCAAGTGAAACAGGAACTATTGTTGCCAATAAAGATTTAGGTCGTTCAACAAATGTTAATATAACAATTATGGCAAACGATACAGAAGGGTTTGATGATTTATTATTAAAAAGAAGATCAACTATTGTTAATGTGATTAATGACGCATTAAACACACAAGGAAAAGAGGCGTTAGTATGAGTGGAACTTACCCAACATCACCAAAATTTAAAACACTAGGTTTTCGTTCTGAACAAAAAACATTAACATCAACAACTGATAGTGGTAAAATGTTTAGTGTTCAAATTGACGGCCAACGGTGGAAATTTTCCGCTTCATATCCTCCTATGGGTAGAACAACCTTTGCACCTGTATATGCTTTTATTATCAAACAAAGATCACAAAAAGAAACTTTCACAATAATTCCACCTGTTATATCAAGTGCAAGAGGCAATGAAACCGCAAATGTTTTAGTTAATGGTGCACATACTGCAGGTGATACAACTATTACGATAGACGGACATCAAAACAATTCAGCAGGTGCATTTAAAGCAGGTGACCTAATTAAATTTGCTAGTCATAGTAAAGTTTACATGATTGTAGAAGATGTTACCCCTTCTGGTAATGCTTCAACAATTACAATAGAGCCACCATTAAGAAATGCTTTAGCAGATGATGAAGCAATAACTTATGACAATGTGCCATTTACAGTTAGACTAACAAATGATGTTCAACAATTTAATACTGATGATTTAGACAAATATAATTTTGAAGTAGATTTTTGTGAGAGTTTATAATGGCGAGAGGTTTATCAAATTCTTTAAAAACTGAACTAGCAAATCAAAATATAAAACCTATTTTATTGGTTGAAATTCTTTTTCCGACACCAGTAAGAATTACAAATCATTATAAAGATATAACACATAATTCAAATACATATAATGCCAGTGGTCATTTATTGTCTATTTCAAGTAAAGCAGAAAGTGCAGAATTGAATGTATCTAATTTCACAATAAATCTATCTGCTGTTGATATTACGTTTACATCAATAGTTTTAAATAATGTTGTTTCAAATGATATTGTCACTGTTGATATTGGTTTATTAAATAGCTCTGATGCTTTGATTGATACATACAATTACGATAAGGGATTTATTGAAAGTTTTAGAATTAATACAGATAGGGCAGAACTATCATTGATTTGTACGTCGCATTTTTCTGATTTTAGTAGAATAGCAGGCCGTAAAACTAATGAAGGCAGCCAACAAAGGTTTTTTGCCTCTGATCGAGGGTTTGAATTTGCAGGTGCTACAGTTCAAGATATTAAATGGGGAAGGGCTTGATTGAAGAAATTATTGCCTTTTATAAAAGATTTAAAATATATGAAGAATATTCAAACGATATAATTTACGAACATATAAAACCAAGCATTAAATTAAATCAATTCAAAATATTTTACGATTCAGATATTTACGGGTTTATAAATTGGGCCTACTTAAATGATGTCCAAAAAAATAAATTTATCTATCACGCTATTATAGATCAAGGCAATTGGAATTGTGGTAATAATCTATGTTTTGCAAATTTTGTTTCTAGTAAAAATATAAGAGATATGATTAATTGGTGTAAAGAATATTTTGGCAATGAGCTGAAATATGATAATGCTGTTTGGATAAAGGCATTTAGAAACAACAAGATTATGAGGGTTAGAAATAAATGGCAGAAATAGTCAAAGGCATACAACAAATAACACAAAAAGTTGTATCTTGGTTTATAGATATTCCAGAAATTCCAGATACCCCTGAAGTTGAAGAAATAAGAGGTACTCTTCTAAACAAGAGTTCTAATAATGCTCAGATTCCTGTTGTTTATGGTGAAAGGCTACTTGGTGGCACCCGTGTATTTCTACAAACTAGCGGTACAGATAACACATACCTTTATGGTGCGTTGGTTCTTTGCGAGGGTGAGATAAATGCAATAACACAATTCCAAATTAATGATAGTGCCGTCACATTTTCTGGTAGTTTTGCTCATGGCACAGAAATAACTTCAAACGATTCAAAGTATGGAACAACAATAAAAATTCAACCATTTTTAGGTAAAGACGATCAAATTGCTTCAAGCACATTAAGTGTATTATCAAATTGGGGAAGCAATCATAAATTATCAGGGGTTTGTTATATTGCGTTTAGAATTCAATGGGACGCAGATAAATATACAGGAATTCCAAATATAAAAGTTAAAGTTCAAGGTAAAAAAATATCAACATTTGATAATTCTAGTAATGAAACGACAAATCAATACTCAACAAATCCTGCATTTGTATTGTTAGATTTTTTAAGAAATGAAAGATATGGAAAAGGAATTGCATTAACAGAACTTGATATACCAAGTTTTTATACTGCCTCAACTATTGCTGATTCTACAGTCACATATTTTACAGGAACAACAGGTAAATTATTTGAATGTCATGCAGTCTTAAACACCAATAAAAAAATTATAGATAATATAAAAAGTTTGTTAAGAGGTATGCGTGGATTAATGCCTTATGTCCAAGGTGTATATAAATTAATTATAGAAACAACAGGAAGCGCTGCAATATCATTAAATGAAGATAATATTATTGGTGGTATAGTTTTAGAAAGTGAAAGAAAAGATCAAAAATATAATCGTGTTTTAGTGAACTTTGTAAATCCCGACAAGAATTATCAAGCAGACACTATTGTTTACGATACAGGTCATTCAACATTTAAAACAGAAGACGGTGGTTTTTTACAAGAGGGTAATATTACTTTAGATACAATTATATCACCATATCAAGCCCACGAATTTGGTAAAATTATATTAGAAAGAAGTAGAAATAATTTAAAACTTGGATTAACAACAAATTATGAAACATTAGATTTGGCAATTGGTGATATTGTTAATGTATCATCAACTATTTTAGGAATGACTAATAAAGCATTCAGAGTTGGTGGAATGACATTAAATGCTAATTTCACTGCATCCTTATCATTACAAGAACATCAGGAATCATGGTACTCCTTTTCAACCATTGATGAAGTAGCAACAATATCTGACACAAATTTTCCAGACCCATTTACCGTACAACCTCCATCTTCTATTACATTAACAGATGAACTGGTGGAATATTCTGAAGGTGTTGTTTTAACAAGATTAAATATCGCAGTTGGTGCTAGTCCAGACCAATTTGTATCTCAATATCAAGTTGAGGTAAAGTTAAGCACAGAAAGTGACTTTAAAATATTAGCTGTTGGTTCTACTTTAAATTATGAAATGCTT
>TARA_R100001460_G_scaffold11230_2_pt1 | contig 24787 bp, 27 predicted proteins | sample TARA_R100001460 | Tara Oceans TARA_R100001460 (sample SAMEA2622190) | marine metagenome | biome: marine biome (ENVO:00000447); feature: surface water layer (ENVO:00002042); material: "saline water (ENVO:00002010), including plankton (ENVO:xxxxxxxx)" | depth 5 m | reverse complement strand
CTACTGTGATGATTGCGAATTGCCCGAAGGCGTGGAGGTGACGGCGTGAAGTGCGAATTATGCGATGAAGAAGCATACGGTATGATAGATGGACTCGTCGCTATTTGTTGGGATTGCGATACTTCATGTGGTTCATTTGAACCAAGCGTGGAAGTGACGGCATGAGTTGTGATTGTGATTGGGAAAGACTCAACATAAATCCCGTAGGCTACACCCCTACGGGTAGAGAGCAACACGAATGGTATTGTTCATTCTGTAAGAGTAGAAGAGTATCTTCTAAATATCCTTACAAGCGAAGCGTGGAGGTGACGGCGTGATACCATCAGTATGTACAGAAGAAGATTGTGAATGCAACGGAGAAATGGTAGACCCTGTAAATTATTATACAGAAGGTGAACTACTTATATTTGAATATGAATCTCAAGAGTGTAGTTGGATAGAAACTTATAGATATGAAGGAAAAGATTGGAGGCGGTAAAATGAATGATAAAGAAATAGAAACAATTACTCCCGATAGTGCCGAAGGAGATATGAGAGATTATGAGATACTTCTTAATGGGGAGTATCATACTGTTGTGATGGAAATTGCGATTTGGGATAACGGGATTAACTGTCCGACTTGTAATAAAATTAACAGTAAAAATAAAATGTATTTACTTAGCAACGGGCAGTATCTTTACAAAGGGGTATGTTGTGGCATGTTTGGACTGTGTGAGGTCAATGGTGAGGACAATGGAATGGCAACCGACAACTGAAATGATAACTTGGGGAAATGAACACTTAGGGGCAATACCTGTTGATGGTATATGGTCGCCGGAAGGTAGCGGTATACAATACAGAAAAACAGGTGAGAATACTTTTGCACTTATGTTTATGTACAATCATCCCGAATGTGAAGTACACCATGAAAGGTACATGGAGATAATGAAGGCATGTGGATATGAAGTCTTAGAGGGTGATGGGGCGCAAAAGATTACTCCACCACTCGACCCTATGGCTAGAATGCAACAAGAGTATGAGATGAAGCAACAACAAGCGAGAGGTTGGTTGTGTCCCTCTTGTGAGTTCCCACTTGCTAACTGTGAACTTGAAGATAGAAAAGATGAGTTCATAGAAGTAATAGATGCTGAACTTACCGATGGAGATAGTGCTGAAATTGAACTATGGAGTTGTACAATTAAATGTGGTAGCGAAGGTTGTAATGAAGAAATAAAAATGAATCCCGATGATTACCATTTGTTAGCAGGTGATGAATACTTCATGCGTTGGAACTTTGATGATAGTCGTCAATACATGGCTCTAACAAGAGTACAGATGAAAGAGATGCAAGATGCAAATGTACTCAATGGTGAAGTTCTCGGAAGCAACCATGACGGAAAGAAAGTACCTCCGTGGCTTTGGGGTGCTTATGTAGTCAAGAGAATTTTATCTAAGGTTGAAGAAGATGAGTAATTTTGAAAGAAACTTTTGGGAAGATGATTCAAAGGTAAGGAAGTGGTCTTCCGGTAAAGGTAAGGTTCGCCTTGCTTGGGTTAAGTGGGGAGGCCGAAATTGGATTGACCTAAGAATACTTAGGCGTGAAGAAGACGGATATATACATTCTAAAGAAGGAGTTAGACTTACACCCGAACAATTACGCAGTATGCTACCTATGTTAAATGAAATGTTAGGCGACATAGATGATGCTATTGAAAAAGCGGAACGGGAAGATGATATATAAACTGTCATAGATAAGTAGGGTGATAATATGGACAGAAAATATGATTTTTCTAATGGGTACATAATAGAATCTCATAACCCTAATGAATTAAAGTGGGAGTTCTTACTTTCATTGTACCCTAATAAAGATAATTTAACTCAATTAAGAAAAGAAGTGATAAGTAGATTACCCCCTAATCAAAATTATATCGTAGCAACTCCTTTTCATATAGCAGTGGGGGAGAAGATTGATGCTTCAAGCGTATCACATTAAATGGTATCACCCTAACAGGGTTTGGATTTTCAATGATGGTGCGTTGAAAGACCAACCTATTTACTATGGTTTTGATAGAATCATAACTAAACTGTTGCAGATGGAAGGTGCAGTAAAATACAGACGAGCCTTACATAATGGTTGTAAATTACTTATGAGTAATATACAAAGACCTAATACTTTCAAATTTAATTTATTAGAGCAAGAGGGTATTAGCGGTAAATATACTAATGATGAGATAGGCACAGGTTGGATTGATTGTCAATATCTCATTGGGTGTATAGATGAATTATACATCGGGGTGGTGGTGGACTAATGTTAATCTCAAGAGCCGTAGTGTTAATTTCAAAAATGCCTAAGTTATCTTTAGATGAAATAACTAAAGAAGAAGCGTATGAACTTTGGGAGTTTCTTGATGAAGAATGCAAACTCCCAATAACAAAAACAAGACTGAAAGTAAGACTAGCAGATGAATGCGGGGTTTTCATTGAACAGTTAGATGCGGTAGCCAACGGTGCTTCATTAGCAGAAGTATTAGTAATGGAGTCTTCCGATTCTAAAGGAAATATGCTTACAATTAACCAAATTAAAACTCATTTCGCTTCTATAAATAGAGAAGAAAAATGGATTATAGGATTGTGTCATTATATGAATATAACAGAAGCCGAATTTGTATGGCGTTGGGCGTTAAATGAAAGGTGGCGTTCAATCAAATACAGAATGCGTAAGTGGGCTAAAAATTTATCTAACATGCACGATGAGATTGTAGATACTTATACCATGTTAGATGTAATTTATGGTTTAATATCTAAGGAAGAAGTATCTAAACCTACAAGTAAATTCAAACGATTACAGTCGTGGGATAGTCCTACTGCATTACCTCATAAGTTTTGGTTTATTCCCGATTGTGGTACTTTGTTGTTCATAGAAAATTACATGGTAAGAAATAGAAATGGTGAAGTGAATCGTGAGTATACACCACAGGTAGGTGAAGCCGAAGATTGTTGGTGTTGGATAGATTTGTTAGGAACTACAAGATTACATAACCATGAACAATATATACCATTCTCAAAATATCAAGAACCGCTAGGTGGTTTAAAATCGGAAAATGTATCTTGGCGTGAGGCTAGTAAAATTTTATATGACTACCCGAAGGGTGGTTTTTTGATAGAATATCATAATGAATACTATCTGTTCACTAAAGGTACTCCCGCACTACAAGTTCAAGCGTTATCTGTAAGAATGATTAAGGGTATTGGGTATGAATTTATTTTAGGTGTTAAAGATGGTTTAACAGACATAATTGATGTAGACAAAATGAAGATACAAAGCCTACCATTTGAGTTAGAAACGGTGTTAAAGAAACGGAAAATCCCTATACAGAACTCCCACACTTCCCATGACATACCGTTTTTAGTTTTAGAAGTAGCATACTCATGGAGAGCAGAAGATGGTTGGGGTTGGCGGTATATGTCTACTAAAGATGAGGGAAGCATAAATGATGTAGATGATTACACGACATACATTTCTTTGGTAGGTGTAGACAATGAGTAAACATTTAATGGACATAGGTTTGGGTGTAGTGCTTACTAAGATGCGCTTCTCGGTATCTGTATCTAAGGTACATTACGGTCATGGGTTTAGAGTAGAGAAGTACATACAGATAGACATACAAGATTCTCATACTAAAGCGATTGTACAGTTGTTTTGTGATGAAAATAAATTAACACTGAAATATCGTGTAAAGAAGAAAGCAGACATACAAGCATGGATAGATGCTATCGCTCCGTATGACATGTTTATAGAAAATAGGAATGGGTATAAGCGTATGAAATGGATATTAGATAATCCAATGCCTAGAGCAAATAAGAATACATCGCTAGATAATTTTTATGATTGGGTTAAAAAATGGGATGACTATAACTTGATTTTGGAAAATAGTATTTAAACTGTCAAAGAATAGAAGGTTGATGAAGTTGAATTGGAATGAAAAATTACGACCTACTACTCCGGTGGAGATTGTAGGTAATAATGTATTTGTTCAAGACTTTATTGAATGGGAAAAAACGGGTGAGTACCCATCGGCCATACTTATAGTCGGTCCACCGGGTACAGGTAAATCTAGTGCGGCAAACGCTATTAGACACACAATGTTAGGACAATGGAACAATGATATGAATGTTCTTTGGACTAATGCGAGCGATGATAGGGGGATAGCACACATTCGTGAACAGATTAAACAGTTTGCACGATTGAGTGGTATAGGGGTTGCTCGTAAATTAGTTGTACTAGATGAGGCTGATGGGCTTACTCCCCAATCTCAAGATGCTCTTAGGGGTATCATGGAGAAGTATGCTCATAGGGTACTGTTTGTACTTACTGCTAACTATCCCGATAAGATAAGACCTGCCATTAAGAGCAGGTGTACAGTTTACACATTTACTCGTGTATCACCTAAAGAGGGTGCTAGACATTTGATGAGAGCGACTGAATCATGTGGTGCGCCTGTGGAATGGGAAGAAGTGTATGAAGATGTTATCACAAGATGCGGTGGTGATTTAAGGGCGGCAGTGAATCTCTTAGAGAGTACGCCTAAGAAACCCGATGCTCTCAAAGTTTTGAATAATACAACCGAAGATGAATGGTGGAATGACTTTACATCATGCGAGTATAATGAACTACGGTTGAAACTTCAAGACAATTTAGAAAGGGCAGGTGGTCGCTTACCTTTCATGAATAATTTTCACCAATACATCAAGGGGTTCTTTGACAAAGACTCCGAAACTGTATTCAGCGTATTGTGCGTATGGGGCGATATGATGGATAGAGTACATGAGTTTGCGGGAAGAGATAATGCCTTCGTAGATGTATTGGTGGCTAGACTAAAAAAAGAAATGAAACAAGGTGAATAAAATGAGTTGGAAAGAAGAAGATGAATACATTGATGCTGAAAGTGAAAGCACAGGTAGTGAGGTTGAAAAGGCTAAAAGCCCTACATTCCCCCCTGCCGTAGCGAAAAGAATTGTCGCTTACAGTAATAGAACAGGTAAAGATGTAGAAGAAGTAAAGACTATGTATCTTAACTACATAAGAAAAGAATATGGTTGTACAGACCACACAGTAGAAGATGAAGACTTGCTTACTGATTGGGCTGAACAAGTGTTTGTTCAAACAAGAAAAGAGCAAATGTCTTCATCGGGTACATCTACATGGGTTGGTTGCTTCTTAGGTGTAGCAGACAGAAAGAAGGATAGACTTACTAACATAGTAAAATCAAATCTAAAGTTATACAAAGATGACCCTAATGATGCAATTAGTAGTGGTCGTCTAGGTGTATTTGAGAAAGATGGTGGCCTATGGTCAGTGCGTACTAAAGAAGGCTTAACGCCTCTTGATGAACAAGCAGACCAAGAGCCTACATATGGTATCAAAGTTGGTAGCGAATATGTATGTCTACTTACTCGTAAGGGTATGCCTTCCCCATCTACAAGAATGGGTAGATACGCATACTTCTTGGGTGGTGAAGAAGGCGACTTCGTGAAGAACGGTAGCGTTGGACTATGGCAAGTAGACCTTACAGGTGAGAATGCAGACATGGAACTAGACATAGGTAGACCATGTAAGATTCCTGTTATACCTCCAAGAGAAGGACAAACAAATGATTTCTTCAAGACAGTTCTTGGTACATACTCTAACTTTGAAATTACTTACACTGATGAGTTTGTAAAAGAAGAATATAGGGCATTACTACAACCGATGAACTATTGGACAGATGATGAGAACCATGAACTGTTTGTAGCACTAGATGATGTTGAAGAAGCGTTTGACAATCGTAAGACCAAGACTAACATTGATGGTAGAAGTATTACATACGGTCCACTAATCATTACCAAAGGTACAATCAACAGTATGAACAGTGAACCAAGAGATAGTGAGTATGACCCCGAAGGGTTCAACTATTTCATGTCGCTTGGTAGTATGAATGGTGATGTAGACTGTTGGATTCCGGGTGCAGTAGGTAAGATGACTAAACCGTTTACGGCGCATTGGGGAGAGCAAGCATTTGACTATGCTGAAAACTCAACAGTGCTTCTGTTTGGTCGTTTAGGTATGAAAGACCGTGATGGTTTGATGAGTCCTAAGATTACAGTCATGGGTGTATATGGACACCCTCGTAGATGCCGTAAGAGAGCAAGCGGTGGAGATACAGGAGTTGGTCAGTTTGAGTGATGAAGATTATGATTGGAATTATGTTGATGGGGCGGCCACGCCTCACGATGATGAAAGAGGGCCGATGGTTGGTGGACCGTGGCATGACTATTCAAGTGATAATGATTCTAATGATGTAGTAGCAGTGCTGATGAATAACTACTATGTAGAAGGTCCAAAAAGATACAAAGTTGAGGATATAGATTGGGATAGTGATGAGGATAGAGAAATGCTTGTTGATACCTACAATGAATGGTTAGACATTCACATGAGAGTTCCTATAGCGGTATTTTCTTCTAAAGAGCAGTATGATACATGGAGAAATAAATATCTCGGTGATAATGAAATGCCCGAACATTGGTATACTGAAATGAGAGTCCCGCTTGATAATGGTCCGGCTTTCTTTGATTGTCAAGTACCTCATTTGGGTAATGTAGATTCGTTTGAAAAAGGAATTGATAAGTTAAAATCATTATTAGATTTACAAAAGAAGGAGGAATAATTATGGCAGGTTTTGGACAGACAGTAAAAGCACAGAAGAAGATTGAAGAAGCAGTAGAAGAGGTAGTTAGTAAACCTACTAACAGTAAAGACCCTTATGCACATTTGAGGCAAGAACAAGAATCAATGAGTCATATCTTTAAGACTCATTTCTTTGTTGGTGCTTCCGGTCATGATGGTACTTGTAAGTCAGCCGTATTCTTAGATGCGTATGAAAAAGATGCTAACAAAGCCGAAGGAGCGATAACACATGCTATTGACTTTGACAACGGTGTAGGTATGCTTAATTCGGCTATCTACAATAACCCTAACATCAAAGCATGGAATCCGTGGCAGATGGGAGTAAAAGATAGAACCGCATACGATTATCCGGGTACACATCAGCGTGTCATGGATATTATGAAGTTCATTATTAGCGAAGTAGAAAGAGGCGTTCCGGTATGGGGTGTACTTGTAAGCGGTCTTGACTCATGGCTTGAGATATGTACTAACAACATGCGTATCATTGACTTAGGTTTGGCTAAAGATGGTATTGATGCGGCAGATAACAGGGGTGCAGGTGAAGCAAAGCGTGTAGAGCGACAGTCCGATTGGGCTATCCGTAATACTCGGTTTCATCAACTCACTAAACTAAGTCGTGATTTGGTTAGACTTGGTGTTAGAGTATTTTGGGAAACTCACTTACGGGCTACTAACTTCTCCTACAAGGAAGATGCGCCTGTTGTATGGCAACCGGAATGGGAGAAGAAAACTAACAACTACTTACCTACACTTATTCGCATGGAAGCCGTCAATGAATACGATGATGAAGATGAATTAGTATCTACTACTTACACTGCTACATACACTAAATGTAAAACTAATCCTTCACTTGTTAATCAAACAAGGACAGTAATGACTACTTACACAGATGGAGAGCCGAAATGGTACGGTCTACCCGACCTGTATGACGGTACATTGTAATACTCAAATGGTGCTTTTGAGATAGGTTTACCAAATAATAAGCGGAAAATGACACTTAAACGGTATAGTAGTTTTTATCATAGTCTATGAACCGCTTTCCTATCTAAAAATGCAGGTGATAATATGACAAAAATAACAGTTAAAAGAAAAGAGTTCCTAACTTTCCTAACAACATTTGGGAAAGGTATACCGGACTTGCGTATAGAATGTGCAGGTGGTAGACTCACCGTAGAGATTGCATACGCATGGTATTATCTAAGGAAACAATTTCTTGCTGATGTAAACCAAGAAGGCGCATTACATATTGCCGACTTGGATAAATTACTTTTATTCTTAAAGTCAAGTAAACAAGATGATGTAGTCATTAGACAGACTGAACCTACAAAACCACTATACATAGAGGGTGGTGGAAACAAACTACAACTACCTAGCACTGATGATATTGAATCAGCATCAAAGACCGTAGTGATTAGAAAACTATTGAAAGACTGTGAAGAATCCGGTTGGTCTAAGTTCGGTAAAGTATCTCTTAGTACACACGCTAGTTTAGCAACTAAAGATTTGACTTCATTAGCAGGTATGCGTAGTCTTGTATCTAAAGATACACAATTCAAACTCCGCATACATTGTGGTGAAAATGAGATGGGTATTGTAGCAGGTAAGGCTTCAAGTGGTCGTTTGTTTACCACACTTCCTGTATGGGATAGCGACGGACCGGCTACTACTGTTGAATCATACTTTAGTGAAAAGATGCCGATGTGTCTACAGTTTCTTGATGAAGAAGATACTCGCATGCACATGGGTAAGAGTACTTGTGTTATCTTTGAGCAGACCAATACTTTACTCATGATTGTAGATGAGGCTGATGACTGATGATTATTGATTGGTTTACTGATGACCCTTATGAGCCACCTGTACTCTATGAGCGTACTCGTGGGGCTGATGGTGTGCTTCATGAGAGGTACATTATGGAAGGTGATGAAGATTATGTCAAACCTCATTGTTGGGTAGCGGAGGCCGCACCTACATGGGTAATGAATAGGCTAAAGGCTCACAATGCTACGGTACACCGTGAAATTAAGGCTAAAGGTATTGATAATAAAATACTTGTTAAAGTATCTGTAGACCATCCTAATAAATTATGGGAGATAAAAGATAAATGTCCTAGATGGACTTATGAAGCCGATGTTAATTACTTAGACCAAATATTACTCATTAACTATCCCGATAAGATACCGGAGTTCAAACCCCGCATATGGTACTTTGACCTTGAGTGGAGTACAGAAGATGAAACTACTACAGTCATGGCGGTATCGGATAACTTTAGTGAGCATCCTGTAGTCTTCGCATGGAGTGAAGAATCTATCCGTGATACCATCACTAAGACTGAATGGATTGATAGGTACGAAGGGTATGAACTTAGAACATATCCTAATGTACACAAAATGCACGAAGGTTTCCTTGACTATCTCGATGAATGTAATCCCGATATGTTAGTAGCGCATGCTATTGCTTGGGCTGACTTGCCTCATCTTTATCATCAGTTAGGTGCATTGAGAGAAAGGTTATCTCCTGTAAACAGGGTTATTGCTCCCAACAAGAAGACAGGAGCATACAGAACTACGGCACAACCTATCAAGGGTAGACTGATATTTGATACTGCGGCGCAGTGGACAGACGGTAGTGGTTTTGAGGGTATATGGCAGAAGTCCGGTAGAGGACAGGCTCAATCTCGCAAATTAGATTGGTTTGCTACTGAACTCGGTTTTGGTGGTAAACTAACTAATGAAATAGAGGGCATGACAGTACACAATGGTTGGAAAGAATACTATGATGATTTTGTAGATTACTGTTTAGTAGATACTACACTACTGCGTGATTGTGATGAGAAACTAAACTGTATCTCATATCACATAGCCATGCAACAATTAGCCGGAGTTTCATTCGGTAGTACTCACAAGGTGACTAGATATTTTAGAGGACTGATGGGTAGGCGTACAGACTTGAAAGCACCATCGTCTTACAAAGAACAAAGACCCGAACTACAGGCCGCATGGGTTATGCCTCCTGTAGCGGGTAGACATGAAGGAGTAGCATTGGTAGACTTTGCTTCTCTATATCCTAACATTATACTCTCCGCTAATTTATGTTATACAACATTGGTAGATTCGGGAGGCGAGAATATTTTAACAATTAAAGTACCACCAAAGTATGATGCTAACGGCACTGCTATAGCGGGTACGGGTGGTACATTTCATTGGCGACAAGACAGAATGGGGTTGTTGCCTTCTGTAGTCAAAGACATGTTAGACTTGAGGAAGAAGTACAAGTCGCTCATGTACGAGGCTGATGATGCTGATACTAAACTAGGGTACAATATGCTACAAATGGCCGTGAAGGTTGCGGTCAATGCAATTTATGGTATGACAGGAAGTAAAGTGGTAGCGGGTCAATGGAGTAGTTATCCTATCGCTCAATGTATTACTTACTTAGGTAGAGAATCTATCACTATGCTTACGGAAAAAAGTGCTGAAAAGGGATTCATACCCTTAGCAGGTCATACAGATTCAGCGTACATCAAAGTACCATTTGACAAGGCACAGGAGATTTCTAAGTATCTTACTGATGTAGCACAGAATGAAATGAATCTAAAGTATCTTGATGTAGAACTTGAAGCGTACTTTGACTATTGGATTACTGCGGCGACAAAGAATAGAAACTTTGGAATTAAAGTATGGCCGGAAGAAGATGCAGGTCAAATGAAAGTCACAGGCTTTGAAGTTAAAGCGTCTAATGCTACACCGATATGTAAACGAGTACAGAAAACGGCATTCACTATGATTGCTACAGGTAAGGGTGAAGAAGAAGTATGGGAAGTAGTTAGACCGATTGTAAAGAATGTATACAAGGGTAATGAACCTATAGAGTCTGTAAGTGCGTATGGGCGTTTGTCTAAACACTTACACGAATACAAACCAAGTCATACTCCTATGACCGCTAAAGCGGCTATGTATTCTAACACACACCTTAACACTTCATTTGGTAAGGGTGAAGGAATCAAATGGGTATTTATAAATGGTGTACCGGAAGGGCAACCACCATGTAATGTGATAGCCTATGAAGACGAATCTCAACTTAGAGGATATGATATTGATTGGAATACGGCAGTAGAAAAATGGATTACTAAGAAACTAAAACTTGTGTATGAAACTCTTGATTGGGATTTAGAAAAATTAACTGAAAGGCGTATTCCTAAAAAATATTGGTGATTAAAATGAAGAGAGTTATATGTAAAAAGCCGTTAGTACACAGGCCGGAGTTTGAAGGTAAGTTTCACTGTAAAAGATGTGCAGAAGAAGAAAGAGTTGAGGCTGAATTATTTTTAGATTTAATTGATTGAGGTGATAAGATGAGTAAACATGAAGATGAAGTTTGTAAGAAGATACTAATGAGAGCCGAAGTTGGTAAGGCTAAGTATGGCGTTTCAATGGAAAGAACAGACTTGAACATTGTAGAATGGCTTACGCATTTACAGGAAGAACTGATGGATGCCGCAGTGTATGTAGAGCGTCTTATTCATGATTACAAAAAGTACGCTAACAGACAAGAGATTGTTGATTTACTAAAGGAGTTGAATGAGTGAGATATAACCCCAATGGTGATGATAGTCGCCCTAAGATAGATGATTACCTAAAAGAAACGGGTAATGAGAAGGAGGCTGAATCATACAAGCGTAGCACATACGCATGGAATCCTAATCTACAAGACGGTAGTATTTTGAGAATTACAAAGTCAAGCATTGGTACATTTGGTTGGTGTCCACAACAATATTACATAGAGAAATTCAAAGGATTGAGGGGAGAACAAGAAGACCATCACATTAGAGGATTGAATGTTCACGATATGATGGAATGGTTTTGGGCTAATTTTACAAAGGAACAAGAAAAATCAGTGTTAAAGTTAGTAGCAGAATCATATTCTCAAGCAAGAGAGATTTTCTTTAGTGCTATTCCTAAACCTCCCGAACCGTATCAGTTTGGTGAAGATGAACAAATAGAACAATGGTTGAATTGGCAGTTTACAAGATTGATTTCTACACAAGGTGAACAATGGCGACCTGTAGGTGTAGAGGCTAACATACAAGCAACAAGGTTTGTTGAGGTAGATGGTGAACAAATACCTATACACATGAACGGATTTATTGATACACTCTTTGCTGATGATGATGGTTTTGCTCTTATGGAATTGAAGACGGGTAAGTATAACAAGAACAAACCGGGTTCTATGAGGAAGGAAATGGCGTTTTACAAAATGATGTTGGAGCATAGCCCACATCAAGAATTTTTACCTATAACCCATTGGGGGTGGGAGTTTCCGGGTGGAGGCATAAACGGTGGTGATGGTCCAACAATACATTATGAAGATGCAAAGGGTGGTGGGAAGTACGCTATGAGAAGTGTAGAAAAGAGTTTAGTTAAACTTATCAAAGCACACATAGAAATGGACTTCCCTGCTATGCCCTTTCTTGGTAGATTCAAAGAGGGTTTACCTATGGAAGAACAAAACCTAAAATGTAAGTGGTGTAGTTTTGAAGACCATTGTGAATTTTGGACAATAACAGATGAATATTTAGATAAAATAGGAGAGGAAAAATAATGAATATGAGAAAACAGATGAAACTTTATTTAGAAACAGTTAGAGAAAGTAAAAAGAAAGAAGAAAAGAAAAAGAAACAGGAGGAAGAATGATGAAAGAAGTAGCAGTATTAATGGAGAAAGTATTGAATGAGTTTGCTAATAGAGATGATATACTCGTAAGAGTACATGTTTCTAAAAGCATGAGAAGTAAGAAGTGGGAAATGACAAATGTAATGCGACAAACCACACTAGATGAGTTCGGCTTCGGACTTGGTGAAAAGAGAGTTTCACACCCTTACGAACTTACATATTCAGTACACCCTTCATTATTGAAAGTAGGTAATGTAATAGAAACTTATAGTGAGATAAAAGAACATCTTGACGATAAATTGTTTTCTTTACGGTGATTACATGCCCTTTGTGCCTATTGACTTCCCTCGTGAAGTTCTTGAACTACCTAGTTCGGGAGCAAGAGGTTGGAGAAGATTGGTTAAAGACAGTAATGAATTAGAAAAATATTGGAAGGGAAAGAACGGTAGTGGTAATGTATACTTCACTGCTTATGGGTACAATGAAACCAAAGCACCTAAACACCATAGAGTAGATTACAATACTCCTAACATACATCATTTTGTAATGGACTTTGATTGTAAAGATTTCAAGAATGGTGGAGAAGATGTGGAGTTTGAGAAACCTCATGCAGAAGTAAAACGATTACATAAAATGCTAATTAAAGATAATACCTTACATTTTGTATGGTTTAGTGGTGGTGGATTTCATGTATGGATTCCGCTAAGTGAAACACTAAGTCCCAAAAGTGGTAATGAGTTGTCAAGGATAAAACATTCGGGAAGAGTACTGATTAACTCTTGGGAAAAGAAAATAGGTAGTTTACGATGTAATGACCCTACCGTAGCGTTTGATACAAGCGGTATGATACGCATACCTAACTCTTACAATGCTAGAAGAGAATGTTGGAGTATACCACTTACAAGTGAGGATATTCTAAACGGTAATTTTGATTATTACATGGACAAGGCACAGGATAGTCAATCGGGTTATATTCCGCTAGGAGAAAATAAATTAACATTTAAAGTAATTAAAAGTAAGATTATGAATATGAGCGATATAAAACCTATTGAGATACCGACTGTATTCTTAGACGACATAATCATACTACCTTGTTTATCTCAAGCGGCGTTGGGTGGAGGAAACCCTACACATCGTGCGAGATTTCATCTTGCATCTTACTTAGCAGATAGATTCCGTATGTTCTTTCCCGCTTGGCAAATATCAAAAGAAGATAAAGAAAGACATGTAAAGATTATATCTAAGTTCTGTGGAGGGCAGAATTGGGTAGACTACAATAAAGATGTAACTGAACATCAAGTTGCGAGTATAGTCATGGCGGGTTATCCACACGCTACATGTACTACCTTATACGATGAAGGGTTTTGTATTGGAAAATGTCAATTTTATGACGGGAGTGGAGATTGGAATGAGTAATATATTTGATAAGTATTTTGAAAAGAAGCATACAATAAATGCAAGGAAATGTATTCATTGTGGTAAGGGTATGCGCCCACCTGCAAGGGGAAGAGAAAGCAAAACTAATTTGTGTCATACTTGTGTGAATGATAGAGATAGTTTACCGGAACGGTTTTTCTGTAAAGGTGTAAACAAAGCAGGTAAAAAATGTAGATTAATTACCATTGATGATTATTGTAGTCATCATAAAAATCAAGGTGAAAGTAATGGCGAAGATTGATTTAATTATAGATAGTAATGAAAGAGGTCTATTGTGTGATGCAGTAGAAAGACGAGCGAAAAGTGCCGGACTAACAGTGGTAAGACAAGCATTAGTTGTAGGAGATTACAAACTAGGCGGAGCATTAGTAGAGGCTAAAAGTGTAACAGATTTTTACCAATCAATGTTTAGTGGACATTTACAAAAACAGTTAGACAACATGGATGCTAATGTTGAAAGATTCTTCCTTGTAGTACATGGTACAATTACTAAACATGCTCAATTTATGAGAAAGCAATTTGGTATCAATAAATCAATCGGTGCATTACAAGATACATTTACAGGATATATGGCTAGAGTAATGGCTGATTTTGATTGCCAAGTTTTCTTTAGCACTAATACAAGTGAGGCGGCGCAATTCATTGTTAAATTACATGATAAATTACACAAACCCGCAAGTAAACACGGAGCGCATACCATACGCAGGGTCGGGAGTAATGACTTACGCTTGGACATGATAATGACCGTACCGGGCATAGGGCGTGAAATGGCGGAAAGAATACTTGAGAAATGTGGTAGCATAGAAGAGATGTGTTTTCCCGAATCATTAAAACAAATTAAAGGACTTGGCGAAGTACGAAGAAAATTAATAATTAAAGTATTAACAAGTGAAGAGGCAGTTCGACAGGAAAGAAGGGTTAGAAGATAAAAATAATATATAAACTGTTAAAGAATAAAGGGTTGATAATATGGATTATAAAAATTACGGCGCAGTAAAAAAGTTTGACACACTACAAGCGTATCTCCATCATTTTTCTCAAACATCTATGAGAAATGAGATACCGGGTTTGCTATCGTTTTTCTTTATACAAGGACAAGCGATATTACCTTACATAAGAATACCAACAAGTGATTCCCACTTAGACCCAAGAGTACACATATTTTGGATTCAACCTTCAAGAACAGGTAAATCCGTTGCATGGAACTTTATTGGAGATGTAATGAAGAATGCCGAATTAGATTATGAGTTATATTCTACAGGTACAGATGCAGGTTTGATAGGTTCTAATAAACAAGTATACGATGAGAACGGTAAACCTACAGGTGAAACTGAAACAGTCAAAGGTTTGTTAGCAGGTCAAAAGGGATTGAATGTTGATGAAGGTTCTATCATTCTTACTCCCAACAAACACAGTCAAGAAACTGTATTGTATCTACAAACTGCCTGTAATTCAGTGGGTAGTGGTGGAAATATTTTGACTAAACCGATGAAGGGTGATATTATCAAGTGTGAGTCATTAGTATCACTTTGGATTACTACATATCCTCCAAAGAATGTTAAAGAGTATGTTCTTACCAAAGGTATATTTCAAAGAGTATTACTCTTTTGGGCGCATTGGGATATGGACATGCGACAAGAAGTGAGTAATACAAGACTTGCTACTTTCTATAAAAAACCAAAGGTTATTGATTTAACAAAAGATGACTTGTATGATTACTTTAAAGAAACTGAAAAGAGAGTAAGAGATAGACTACTCAACTTTGCAGAATTAACATTTACACAATGGACAGAAATGAGTCGTGAGGAACAAGAAGAGATAGCCCAACAGTATATGTGGGATATGTTTACTGTAGAAGAAGACTATGAAACTGCGTTGTATCAAGCAAGCGATGAAGTGTTTGATTTGTTAAGAAACATGTCAGCGAGTATGTCCGAGATTGTAGCGTCATTTACACCCGCTATTGAAAACTACCTTGCTATTATTTCATTACACATGGCGGTGTTGGATAAGAAGTGGGTAATTACTGCACAACATGTAGATATGGCTTTTGACATACTTTTAGACTTATTTAAAAACTTAATATCTTGGTTAGAGGATTCAGTTGAGATAGGTGGAAACAAAGGTAAAGAAGGTAAAATCCATGAAGACATGATTAAAGTATACAATGAATGTACAGGTTATGAAATTGACGGTCAAGGTGATGGTTGGCGAAGACAGTCTTCATTAGAGCAACAATATATGAATACAGTTGGTGTATCTAAAAGTACAGTGAGAAGACATTTCAAAGATTATGCGAGTAAATTGTTTAATCGTAAAATGTCGGGTGGAAGAGTTTATTTCCGTAGAAAGGGTGCGAAGAATCATGACTGATATATTAGCACTAGATATTGAAACAAGTAATTTCTCTTGGGAGATAGGTGGTTGGGATAAGACCGCTTCTTTTGACCCAACAGTAGTTGCCACTTGGAATGGTAATGATGGTACTATTTATTGTAATAAAAGTTTAGATATAGATGCTACAGTAAAAGCACTTCACCCTCGTACACTAGGTGATGATTTAGCCGACCATGTAGCAAAGGGCGGTGTCATAATAGGACACAACATAAAAGGATTTGACTTACCTGTACTGCGTGATTCTCTTGATTGTTATACTGCCGGAGATTTGTTAAGTAAGACTGAAAGTATTATTGACACAAAACACCTTGTACAGAAGGCGGCCATGTCGCTTGGTAAAGTAGATACTTCACTTGGAATACTGATAAAGACCACTTTAGAGGACAATAAGTTAATGAACAGTGAAGATGCGCCTGTAGCGTGGAGGGCGGGGCAGTACGACGATGTAGCGAAGTATTGTCTAAGCGATGCACAACTCACATTTGATTTGTATAATTTTGGAAAAAGTGAAGGTTATATCAAATCAAGAAATTTAGAAACGGGAGAAATAAACACAATAGAGGTTGATTGGTAATGGCAGAAATAGAGAGTAAAAAGAGTAAAGCACAGATACACAACATAAGGGCGGCAAAGACAGTATCGGAAACGGTAAAGTCTACACTTGGTCCTATGGGTATGGACAAACTAATGTTAGACGGTGGTGGTAATGTCATTGTAACAAACGATGGTGCTACTATCTTGCGTGAACTTGATGTATCTCACCCCGGTGGTAAGATGATTGTAGAAGTAGCAAAGACTCAAGAGAGTTTATGTTATGATGGTACAACAAGTACAGTTATACTAGCAGGTCAATTGTTGGCTAACAGTGAAGCATTGTTTGAGCGTGGTCTACACCCGAATGTAATTTGTCGTGGTTATCATGAAGCAACAGGTATGGCGATAAAATACCTTAAAGATGAAATTTCTTTATCAGCAGAAAACTGTAGAGATACATTGATTGCAGTAGCAAGGACCGCTATTACAGGTAAAACATTGGAGAATGCTATTGATATTGTAGCGGAGTTGTGTGTATCAGCAGTAGAGAAAGCGGGAGATGCTGAAAGCGTAAAGGTAGTATCTTTCCCCGGTGGTTCACTAGAAGACTCGTATCTTTACAGTGGAAGTATTGTAAACAAGGATTATGTTTTAGATGGAGATGACTCTTACAACAACATATTATTAATTAATACAGGTCTTGAAAATGAGAAAAGCGAAGATAATGTACAAGTTCAACTTGATGCTAAATCGTATCAAACTTACAAGGCATCGGGTAAGACAACATTAATCTCACTAGCAAAGAACATAGTAGAAGCACTACCTAAAGGTGGTGTAGTATTTGTTCGTGATGCAGTAAACGACCATGTATGTGCATATCTAAAGAAGAACAACATCATGGTAGTACGCCGTGTACCGGAGTCTTCTCTTAGAGCATTGTCAAGAATTACTAAAGCGAGTGTGTACCAAACTCCCGATGAGATTGAAACATCATCTGTAGCGTCTGTAAAGCGTGAAAAACATAATGATGTATGGTATCTATTTGTTGAAAGTAAGAAGAAACATAATGAGGCTACTCTAGTGCTTCGTGGTGCTACAAGTCATACACTTGAAGAAGTAGAGAGAGGGTTTGATGATGCTCTCGGTGTAGTATCTTTAGTGTTAAAGAACAAAAACTTCGTTATTGGCGGTGGTATCGCATACGCTCGTATGGCGGCACATCTACGACAACATGCGGCACAGATAGGTGGTAGAGCGCAAATGGCTATAGAAGCCTTTGCCGATGCTCTTGAGATTATCCCTGCTACTATATCCGAGAATGCAGGTCATGACCCGTTAGATACTATACTTGCTATGCGACATGAAATACTGCGTGGTAATACTTCTTTTGGTCCTAATGTTGAGGAAGGTGGAGTTATTGACTTGGCGGATATGGGCGTATTTGAACCTACAGAACTTGTCAAACAAGCAGTACTTAGCGCAAGCGAAGTAACAAACTCTATACTTAGAATTGATGATATAGTAGCAAGAAGACAAGTTGAGTAAGCATGGGTCGCTTGATAGACAGGCTGAAAGTAAAGTGTCGTGCTTGTAGCCACAAGCATATAGCAAGAAGAATTACTGCTCGCTATCTTGATGAAGATAGAAAGCGATTCACTTTACTTCAATGTCGTAAGTGCGGTCATTTTTGGCGAGATTCGGCTATGAAGTAATCATTGTAGTCTTACAAAGGTTGGATTGGTAGCATCGCTTACTGTGCATACAAATCTACCATATCCACCATCAGCGTCAGCAGTATCACCTATTGCTGATGTAGTAGAATTGGTTAGAGCGAATGTACCTGTATTAGAACCGTGAGTATTTTTAATTTCTATAATATATCCCGCAGGGAATGGACCATTTGTAGTGATGGTAAAATTACCTCCGGTGGGATTAAGCACGAGTACATTAGCATCTGTAGATGTAAGGTCTATCGAAGAAGCAGTACTTGTAAGCACACGGTCAAACACTGAACGGGTAAATCTAGCGGCGTGAGTAGCACTGTAGTATAACACATCTTTTGTGTTATCTCCGGCAGTTGTACTACCTATTTGACCGCCTTTACCTAACCACATACAACCTAATCTTGTAGTTGTAAGATTTCCACCTGCCCCGCCTGTATGGAAGGCATCTAAATCTGTATGAGAATCAACGGCATCTGTCGCTCCTACCGCACCATCTACTACAGGAGTAAAGTAAATTGGTGTAGGTCTAACAAATACCCTTTTGTCGTTAATTTCAGCAATATTAACATTTAAATCTCCACCACTACCACTGTGTACAACTCTTAAAACACATAGTACTACGCTTTGATAATTGTCAGTTGAAGAAGGATTATTCAAAAATGCGTGTGGTGTAGTAGGGTATATATTAGTTCCTGTTGTTACGGCAGTACCCATTTCCATTTTTACATGATTTAACGATTGTTCAGCAGTAGCATAAACTGTAATCAATGCCTCTTGACCCGATGATAAAGGAGTATTACTTCCTTCCGTACTTGCTTGTGTAATAGTAAGTGTACTACTACTTCCGAATCCACCTGCGAATGTGTATACTAATCCATCAAGAATAACATTACCACCTGCTACCGTGAATGTATTGTTGCCTGTTCTTTCGCATATACCGGGTAAGTTTTCGGGTTGTAATCTTGTACCTGCGGCTTTAGCCGTATCTTCCTCTAAGATGATACCATTACCATGTACACCTTCAAGTAGATTAGTTAGCGTAGGTGATGTGATATGGTCGCCATCAGCCAAACCATCTACAGGTTGTGCCGTTCCGCTAAGTGTCATGTTATGATTTGTATGCCCCGATAATGGATTTCCTGTCATTATATCACCTCTATACTAACTTCAATTTTTATTTCATTTTGTGATGTTTTAATTATTGGTCTAGTGTTGTATCTTGCTACTGCTGAAAAAACACCTGTAGTAGCGTTTCTATTTAACAATACAACTTCTTTTATGGTATCGTTAAATGATTCTGTAATAGGTAAACTTGCTTCAATTAATATTGTACTTTCATCTACAATAGATACATTAGGAACTAAAGTAATTGCAGGTCTACCTGCACCCCCGTCATCATTAGTAGCGGGTGTACCGTCAAAACCTAACACTAATGTGTTAATTGAGGTGGCTATTTGAGATATTAAATCAAACTTTATTTTACTAGATATAGCCATTAGTACACCCTCTCTTGCTCTTGTGATTTATTTATTCCTATAGGTAAGCCACCCTTACCAATTAACCCTCTTGTGTTATTTCCTTTAACACCTCCTATGAGGAAAGCAGTAGTAAGTACCTCTCTTTGTGAAACTCTTACTACAGTTCTAATTTGTATTCTACCAAACATGGTAATGTTCTCTTTGATATTTTGTATAAATTCTGTTGGGTTTTTATCATTACCTTCCACGCTAATACCTTCACTAATACCTTGCAGTACACCTTCAAGACCTGTATCAACTGTCAAAAGTACAATATCGGATTTCTTTTCAAATGGGTAATGAGTTATTTCAGTGATTATGTGTTGTGTACCACCGTAATCTACGGCCATACCCGGTCTTAAATCAGTTATATTGATTTGCCCTTCACTTATTATAGTACCACTTTCTAAAGAATTAGCCCGTAGTATTTGTCTACCTATTCTTCTAGCCGCACTAGATGTTCTAATTGTAGTATCAAATATAGGTTCACCTTCTATCACTTCTCCGTTAGTACCGCTTTGTTTTTCGGTATCATTCATAGTTATAGATACATCATCATTTAGAGCAATAGGTAATCCTTTGATAGTTATTCTATTAGGTATGTTATCTATCTTGTCTGTTGCACCCATACCTGTTTTTATGTTGGGGTCTACAATTCTATTTGACTCACTAAAACTAATTGGTACATATATCATATTACCGAATCTATCTAGCATAACCATGCGAGTATCATGTCTTCCTAAAAATCTTAATGCGGTCATAATGTTAATTCCGTTAAAATCTTTAGCGACAAATCTCATAGAATGTTTTTTGTCTTTTTTATTTTTACTGTTAATTTTAGATATATTTACACTTGTCAAACTACTATTGGTAACACTCTCTCCAATCCTTATTGCAGTATCAGTAGTTCTAAAACCTACATCTATAGGTTGGCCCAATCTAACTTCATTACTGTCAAAACCTATTTGATTAAGTGTTTTATTTTTCATATTTGTTAAATTTATAATATTTCCATTTATAGTAGAAGGTAATAGTCTTTGATTGGGAAAATTAGGATTATAAAGTAAAGTTGGTTTATTAGAATTAGAAATACTTTCATTGTTAAAGAATGGTATTAATGTACTACTGTCGTGTCCATCTGCGCCCTTGTGTGTTATCCTCACAAAAGACTCACCTTCTACTATTGAGTATGTAGTATCGGGCATTACTTGAAAAGTATTTACTGCTCTTGCAGTTGTAAAATTAGCATTTGCGTTATCAGTCTTTTTTATTTCCGCATAATGAACTGCGTTATCTACAAATACAGGTTTACGGATATGTTTCATCGTATTAGAAACACTTTCAAATCTACCATCATTTGAATTTTTAATTAATCGCCCCATTTAATCAACTCCCGTCGCCTGTATGGTCGCCTTTATTGTATGATACATCGTTTTTATGTCCTTTAGGGTGTAGAGATTGACTAAATCTAGGTTCAATTGAAAAGTCTTTTCTTGTTATATTAGTATCATCTTCTATTTCTGTTCTTCTTCTACTTGCATCTGCCCTATAGTGTTGTAAAGTATTTTCAGTAATTATTACATTGTTAATATCGTTTCTTAAAGAAGGCACTAATTGAGTTGTTTCAAGCGGATTTACATATTCTATATTTGTAGCATCTAAATATATGAATCCGGGTGATAATGCTCTCTCATCAGTACCTACTAACATATTATCTACAATAGGTGCGTAAGGTGGGTTAGTATCGGGATTAGTGGCTCTTAAGTAATATCCCTCCGATGCTCTAGCATTAGGCATATTATATGCAAATGTTCCGTACTTACCACCCATAGTAGTGTAAAAATAATTTTGTTTCAATCCGTTTCCTTGATATTGGGGTGAAAGTGACGACATAACAAGACCTTCACCCATTCTTGCTTGATATTTATTAAGAACTCTTATCGGTCTAATCAAGAATGATATATCCTTGTCTATCTTATTATTATCAGTATTTAATCCACTACTAAAGTACGGGTTAGGAGATTTCCATTTTGTAGGACCGCTTATATTATATTTAGTTGCTAAATATCCTTCCCATTGTTTTATTTCAAAATCGGTTAAATGTCTATTAAATTGTATAATCTCGGCAATCTTACCTATCAATGGTGCAGAAGATGTATTTAGTGTACCTATGTTTTGAGGTTCATCTCCATTAGTTAAACCGGCATGTGTTTTGTAATAAGCGGGCGTTAAAGTTTGCACTACTGTACCATCTACTCTTAGCGTTTGTGCCGTCACAGTTCCACCTGCACCGTTTCCGCCGTCTATAAACATAGTAAGTAAATCCGGTTGATTAAGAGTAATACTACCTACTGCTGATTTAGCCGCACTCCAACTTGTATCTGCCCCTGCCCAAAACTCCCATTGATTATTACCACCTGTCATATCTGCGTATAGATTAAATCCTCTTCTTTGAGGTGTTTCACTACCATTAAAAGTTCTACTTTCATATCCTAATTGATTAGCGTCATTGTCATTAGTCACCGACATAACCATGAATATAGTAAATTCATTAGTGTTTAAATTAGCATCAAAAGCAAGGGATAATTGGTCGCCACCATCAAAACTTAAACATGGTTTATTGTTAAATGTAGCATCGGAGGCTACAAATGTCGGTTTCTTTGAAACAGTAGATTGTGTGAAATTCCGCCCTCCGCCGCTTTCATCTTCCCAAGTATTTACACTATCTCCATCTTCTAAGTTTAAACTATCGGCTCTTAACCAAAGCACTAATCCACTTGTGCTTAAACTACCCCAAGTACCCAATGATATAGGTTGTAAAAAGTTCTTCTTTTCCATGATGTAAGAACCACCGTAAGGTGATAACATAGATGTTTCAGCAAATGGATATACTGTACCGAATGATGTGTGAGTAAAATGATTATAAATTCCACTTCTAGCATTAATAATACCTCTATGTCCTATATTTCTATCAGCGTGTAAACTATATGCTTCTGTAGTAATTATGACATGGTTATTATCAATACCCTCAACATTTTCTACATCTAACCCAATCTTAGGACTACTTCTACTTACTAAGTTATAATGATAACTTCTGTAAAAAATGGGTATATCAGTGTTCATAGTTTTATCTCTATCACTCACCATAGACTCTACTTTGAGTAGTCCATCTTGTTCTATACCTAACTTTGCACTGATACCTCTTGGTACTTCATCACTTTGTAGAATATCATTTCTTGGTCTTATGTACCCGCTTCCAATATTAGGTTCTGCGGTATTATGTGATAACACTGCACCTTTAGTAGTAAAAATATCATGTATTGATTCATTAAACAAATACGGTAATCTACCAATACGACCATCACTGAAAGCCGTTGGGTATCTTATACCTCTACCATTAGGCGCACTACCTACCCTATTTGCGTGTGGAGGGAAAAACATATCCTGTATTATATTGTGTCTAGCGAATCCTAACGGGTCAAAATTACCTACTTGAGATGGTATTTTTTGATAACTATGCGCTCCGGCTACTGCGACTGAAGCATTCTCGGACACTATGTAATCTTGGTTTGTAGCATCCCACGCAATAATATTTTTAGTGTTATAATATTTGTAACCGTGAAGGAACGGTGTATAAGCAAATGAACCATCTACTATTTTCTTAGTTGAATAATCATATACATCTTGACAATCCCAAGCAGGTTTTATACCAAATCCACGGACAGGCATTCTTCTTACATCTTCACCACGAGTATTACCCCACCAATCTACTAAGTAATATTGTGAAGCGGTGGCTACATCAAATATACCTTTACCGAAATCATCGCCCCACCATTCTCTTCTTACAGTTGGGTTTTGTATATGATTAATTAATTCATCTTCCGCCATACGAGATATATTTCTTAATGTTCTTACAGGGCAACCGAATGGTCTTGTCATACGCATACCATCGGAATATCTAGTTTGATGACCGTATATATCATCGTTAGTCATACCTGCAAGATTAGTTTGTTTCTCAAGTATACCTACATAAGTATCACTAATACTACCACTTGTGGGTGAAGTTTTACCACCTGCGTATGTCCATGTACCGCTTGCCCTATCAATTTGCACTAACGGTCCATGTTGATATTCTGTAAGGTTGTTAGTAGTTGTAATACCTGCTTCTATGTATGCTCTCATACCATACATAGCCCATTGAGGTTTGTTGTATGGTTGTCGTAGTCCAAACCTATAACCGAATGGTCTTGGTCTTACATTAGGAAATGCCGTTGCCCCATCAGTATATGTATTCCAAGCCGACATAATTGTATCGTAATCAGTATTGCTTACACCTGTAGTAGCGTCATAAGAACCATCATCACCTAAGTCTTGCCATACTACACCGTTATTGTGGCTTGTTGTACCATAACCATATTTTGTAGGTAGTACCCAAGATGCAGTGACATATCCATATCCGTCAAGTCTGCTTACTAACGGTCCACCTCTACTACCACAAGGCCAAAAGTTGTTTAACATAGCATATACAATACTTGTTCTATTAGCAAAACTACCCGGAGTACCCGCTTGGGGTTGGTATAGATTTCCTTCTGCATCTCTCATACTTGTCAATGAAGCAGATGAGGCAGGTGAACCATCACCCAACAAAAAGACAGTAGCCCCTGTTGCTATTTCATTAGCGGTATCTTCAAATACTGTTATAGTAGTTCCGTTACTCGTAGTTCCGGTAGTATCTACTGTATATATGTGTCCATCTACGCTTATTCTTGTACCACCTGCTATAGTAAAACTTGCATTTGTGACAAT
>TARA_R100001460_G_scaffold785_7_pt1 | contig 25085 bp, 10 predicted proteins | sample TARA_R100001460 | Tara Oceans TARA_R100001460 (sample SAMEA2622190) | marine metagenome | biome: marine biome (ENVO:00000447); feature: surface water layer (ENVO:00002042); material: "saline water (ENVO:00002010), including plankton (ENVO:xxxxxxxx)" | depth 5 m | reverse complement strand
ATTTAAATTTTTTAAAACTTTTTGTTTTATTTTGATCTTTATCTATACCTAGCTCCCAGTCTTGCCAACCACCTAATAGTGCAAAACGCTCCCACAACTCTAAATCTTGTGATACTGCTGTATTAATATTATTAGCTTTTCTAACTAATCTATCAATAGGTATATTAGTTGCAGCTGATATAACATTAGCGCTAGCTTGTAAAGCCGGATTATCTATTGCAAAACCTTTTTCACGCATTTCTTCTTTTTCCCACGAAAAAGATCTACCCGCTTGACGCAGTCTTGAAAATTTTGATGATATAGGTGGTGATAATCTAGCAAAGTCAGCAACAACTTTTTCATATTCAGGATTATCTTTCTTTTGCTCTTTAATAACTCTCATTATCATATTTTTACCAACAGAAAAATAAGCACCTGTTAAGCCTGTACCTCTTAACAACGAGTCTAACATACCGTTAGCAACATTAGTATATTTTTCTTCTTCGTCTTCTTCATCTACATCACCAAATGCTATTGCAAAAATTGCTTGTTGCAATGCATTAAATATTAAGTTCTGCACAAAACCATAATAAATAATCTTAGATATATTAGTCTTTACATCTCCTCTACGATTTTTAAGATCAAGAGCCGCTTTTTTAATTAATCTTGCGTACTGAGCAGGTGTATTTGCAAACGCTAATATAATTCTACCAAGTGGACCTGCTTGCTCTTGTGATATACGATCTGGCCTACTAGACTGTTGAGACTCTTCAGCTATTTCTCTAAAATCATTAAACGCTTGCTTTTGTGCTTCTTGTTCAGAAAGCCCTTGTTTTTTATAAGTGTTTATTCTATTTCTATAAAATGTAGCGCCACCTGAAGCAATAGCAAAACTATCTGCTATTTGTGTAGGTAGAAACCCAAACTCTAGTAGTTTACTAACAACACCTCTCGCACCACCTTGATTAGCCATATTAGCAATATCAGCTTCGTTTACATTTATTCTTAAACCTCTACGTCTATCAACTAAAAACTCAGAGTTCATTAATGTCATAAAGTCAGACCAAAATTGCTTTTGATTAGCGTATGCTTTACCAGCTTTAAATATATTATTATCTGAAAAGTTTACAAAGTTTACGGCAGATATAGTTTGTAGCAAAGCTGATCTAGTATTAAAGAACATAATAGTACCAATACTATTCGTTAACCAATCAACAAGCTTGCCAGTTTTAGTATCACCAGTAAAACTTCTATTTATACCAGTTTTCATACGCTGCAATATTTTTTCTAATGCAACTCTATAGGACTTACCAAAAGAAGCTTCTAGTTTGTTTAGATTTTTTTCTGAAAATATAATATCAACATTTTGTTGCCATTGCTGTAAATGTTTAGCTCTTTTAGTAGTACCTAAACCTCTCATTATATCAGTAGTTATTGTACCTCCTAACCAACTAGACGTTGGAGCAGTATAACCATCACCTTTGTTTATAGCTATTAGCTGATCACCGAACACTTTTAATTCAGATTTACTTTCAATATAATCAGTTAAATCTTTTAAATCAGTTTTACTTAAACCAGGAACTGTCATACCTTGTTTATTCCATATATAAACTCTTAACGCTTGTTCATTTGTAAAAGTTTCACCCGGTATTTTTTTACGTAAGTTTTTTGGAACAATACCTAATTGTTTTTTAAGAGCTTTATAATCGTCCATTAAAGCTATACGCTCTCTTGATATTGCTGCCATAGCACTAGCATATGGATCAAGTAAATTCTTTTTATACCAAGCCATTTGACTATCACCTAACTTACCTTTGCCAAGCGTGCTATATAATAAACCTACAAAATCTTCTGCAGATGGTGGTATAAAGAAATTAAACTTACCTTTATTAGCACCTACTACTTGAGCTTTAGCTTTACTATACTCTTTTTCTGAAGCAATACCTGTTTTAGCTTCTAATATATCATTAAAATCTTTATCTAATTTTTTAACTCTGTCGCTATATGCTAATCTAGTTTTTGATTTAACATCTAAAACTTCTAACGCATCTTGAACTGCTTTAACATTTTTATATACATCATCTGTAAAATAAAAATCATTATAACCTTCAGCTGCCTTACTTATAACCCAATTTGCTTTAGCTTGTGGAGAACCATCTTCAAGACCTGTAATATTTTCTAAAGGTATATTAATACCTATACCATCTAAAAATGCTTTTATAGAAGTTGCAGAACCTTGTGGTCTAGCTGTTAATATATAAACATCTTTATTTCCAAATTTATCTATTTGTTTTTTAATTTTAACAGCAAGTGGCCCAGGTTTACCATCAATAACTTTATTAAACTGATTAAAATCAAAAGAAGCACCTTGTTGTTCTAGCAAACTATGTTGTTTTGCAAATTCAGCAGGTGTTATTTCTTTTGTAGTACCGTCAGGCATTTCAACTATTACTTTACTATTACTAGTTGCAACCGTGTCATCAAAATCAAATATACTAATACCTTTTACAGGAGCGTCTAAAACTCTTGCATTACGCAAAGCTTTATCATGGTTGTTTAAATCATTTAACAAACCTTCATTTGTATTAGACTTACTAAACTTTGAATTATTATTTTTGTTTAAATTTAACTTAAAAGCTTTTACACTTATTTTACCTATATTATTATAAGTAGAACCATAGTCTCTTAAATTTTTTAAAGTTAATTCACCTTCAAATAAATTTTTTATTAATTCTTTTTGAATTTTTACTGGTAAGTTGTTTGTGTCAAAAAAATATTCACCTATAGTTTGTTTAGTAGGTATATAATATAAGTTGTTTAAATCAACACCAGATTCAGCATATCTAGCTACAGATAATAAACCTGCATCTAGCTTTAAATCTCCATTTAAAACAAGTTCTAAACCACTATAATATAAATCTGGTTTAGTATCAGAAAAATTTACATTAACAAGATCGTTATTAAAATCAGAAACAAAACCTTGCATATATGAAGCTCTTACAATGTCTGCAACTTGACCTAAATTACCATCTTTAGCAGCTCCTATTAATGATGTAATTACTTCATTTTGTGGATCAAAGTGTTCTTCAATACCTTTATCTTTAAAAGGTTTGTTTTTATTACCATTAATAATTTCATATACTAATACAGGAGCATTTGCTCTAGCAGGAGCAGTCATAGAGTTTTGAGCTGATATAGCAAACTCATCTAAGTACCAAGCATCTTTAGTGTTGTTTTCTAAATAACTATTAAAATCTTTAACAAAATTTATTAAATCTTCTAGTTTTTGTAACTCCTTTGTCACATAATCAGATTTTTTAGTATCTTCTATAAATTTATCTTTAATAATTCTTGCTGAAGAATAATTATTCTTTTTATATGAAGCTTGATCTCTAGAACCTCTTTTCTTAACATTTTTATTCCATAATTCTTGAACACCAAAAGGAGATCTGTCTATTCCAAAAGTAAAAGATTTATTTAAAAACTGCTCGTATCTTGGGTGCTGAGCTAGAAAATTATCAGTAATTCTAGACATACCTTGTATAACAGTTTCGCCTTCAAAAGACGCCACATTTTCCGGTAATGTTTTGTTTCTATTGTATAGTTTTTTAGGTTTATCTGTGTATCTTTTACCAGGAACAAAACCTAAATCTACAGACTCTTGTAGTCTACTTTTAGCTATAGTGCCAACAATTATAATATTGTGTATTCTAGTAGCATTGCTATTTTTCTTAAAACTATCAATTACTTTTTTAGTGTTATCTTCACTAAAAGCTGTTTTACTTTGAGCAGCTGTTATACCCGCTATTTGTTTTTTAACTTTAGCCGGATCTTTAGCTGTATCTATTGTAGTTTCTAAGTTTCTTTGTGCTGCGGAAAAAGCAGCTTGTTGAGAATAAACTTTAGCTATACCTTTTAATAATTGACCTATGTCTCTATTGTAATTGTTTAATTGACCAGCTTCAGTTATACCAGCGTCTACTTTAAGTTTATTTATAACATCAATCGTAGGATTAATAAACTCAGGTTTTAATTCCCATATAAATGGTTGAGATTTTTTACCTTTTGATCTTTTATTTGTTTTGTTGTAAAAATAATTTTGAACTTTACCTTTTATACCTATAGCTAGTCCTAAAATATTTCTATCAACATCAACGTTTTCACCAAGATCGTTTATATCAGCGGTGTTAGATGTAACACTTTGTCTAGGTAATATTTTTATAAAGTTTGAAGCATTTTGACCTTTTCTAATCCAGTCTTGTATATTACCGGCTTCAGAAGATTCTGGTACACCGTCAACTATTTTTTTAGCATATGTTAAGTTTTTACTACCAACAGTTATTTTATCTTGAGGTATATTAAAAATATTATTACCAACAACACCTGTATAATTATTAGATACATCAGTATACGTATCACCTTCTTTAACTTTAACAATATTAGTTACATCAGATTCATTAACACCATCAAAACCTTTCAAAACATTAACTTTTCTTTTTTCTTTTACATCAACAGCTTCATCTATATCTATAGTTGTAGGATCAGCAATTTGCTTAGCTTTTTCAGTGTCTATACTAGCAGCATCTATTGAAACTTGGTTTTGCTGTATAACATCTTTAATATCAAACCTTAAGTTAGCGCCAACATAAGTACTCCAGTTATCATTAATCTTTGCATCAAACTTATCTAACAAACCTCTTTCTGCTATTCTAGTTCTAGCTGTTTGTAACGCGTCGTTATAAGATATACTACCTAATCCTTTACGAGTATCAAAGCCCATTGCTCTTAAACCTATTCTAGCACCAGCCTCTATTAATATATTATTAATATCTGAAAGTTCTTTACCTTCAGAGTTTTTACGTTTTCTTAATAACTGTTCGTTTGTAAACTTTTGTTTTAATTGTTGTTGAGAAGGTGTTAATGATTCTTTTGTTTCAACGCTAACATCATCATCAACTTTTCTACCAGCAATACCTTCTTGCTTTATAGTTCTAATATCTTTTACACTTAAGTCACCGGTTTTTAGTTTTTTAGCTAAATTAGTTAAAAAATTAGCTACATCGGTTTCACCTTTAAAATTAAAACTATAATCAGTATTTGTAACACTACTAACACCAAGCCCTAATATTCTACCAATTGGCCCTAAAAACCCTGCGTTTTTTGCTTTGTTAAAATCAATATTATTATCTGCAACTTCCTCTAAAAAATTAGTTAAAACTTCATCAGCATTTTGACCAGCAGTTCTAGTAGCTACCCTAGTGTAGGCTTCTGGATTTACTTTTTTTAAGTATTCTAATATAACGTTAGATAAATCTACAAAAGCATTTGGATTACTAGCAAAAGCTTCTGTAAATATAGTATGACCTATTTCATGTATACCAGTATGTTGTTTGCCGTTTGCTACAGAGTTTTGTTTAGAAACTAAAACATTATAAATATTTTTACCAGATTTGTTATCTAATACAGCTTCGTTTATACCGTTTATAGTACCATTTTCAATACCTTTTTTAAACCTATTAAATTTAGCGTCTGCTTGTGCTTGTGTTAAATCAACATCAGGATTAGCAACATGACCATCTAATATTTCTTTATAATCTTTTATAATTTGATTATTTGAATTAGATAAGTTATAACTTATATTTACACCCGCTTCACCAAGATTATTAATTATTTTTAAATCGTTCTCAGCATTTTTGTCTATGCTTTCTGAATTATATATATTTTCAGCTTCTTGTAGTATTGCTTGTTCGCTAGGCACAGAAGTTCCTTTAGCTTGTAAATTTTTAACAGCTAAATCATTTAATCTAGACCTTTCTTTTTTATCAAGCAAAGGAAATGTTTTTCTAAATGATTGTCTAAAAGCATCTCTACCTGCTTGTAATTGATCAAACTCAGCTTTTAATGGTTTTAACTTTTTATCTTTTATATCTTTTGGTAAAGACTTGTTGTTTAGTATTTGTTCTGCTTCTATTCTTAACTGCTCTTGTTTATTAGTAGCAGCTTGATATAAATTAAAACCCTCTGAAGTTAACTCTTCATTAACATTATTTTCTATTTGATTTAATGTTTCTAAATTTTCAGCTTCTAAATCTTTAATAGTTTTAAGATTTTGTTGTTTATCTTTTTCACTCACAAAAGGGCTTAGATTATTTCTCTGTAATACTCCAATCATATTTAAGTTATTTCTATAACCTTGATAAGTATCGTAGTCAGAAAAATTACTTAAAGCAGCTCCATATAACATAGGTGCGCCTGAAAAAGTAAAACCAAACATACCACCTACAAAAGCGCTTTCACCCATACCATTGAGTAAAGGTTTACTATCAATAGCGTTTTGAAAAAACGTAGTTATACTTTCTGTTGAAGATTCAACACCTATGTCCCATGCTAAAACAGGACTGTTTTTATAAATATAATCAAATCTATTTTTATAACCTTGCGTTAACTCTCTTTTACCAATATCATTAAGCCTACCTCTGGCTCTTCTTAATATACCCATAGTTGGAGCAGTACCAAACGCGTATTCAACAGCACCAAATCCAATACTTTTTAATCTAAGTTCTCCTTCTGTATAACTTCTACCACCAAAAGTACTAGCTTCTTTTTTTCTATCAGAAACATAAGAGCCACCAGATACAGCAAATGTTAAATAAGGATTTATTGACATCGCTGCTAAAAACGAAGATTGTTGAACAGCTTGATCAACCATAAACTCACCAAAATTAGAAATACTTTTAAAAGCATTTTCAAACTTTACTGGTTTGTAAAATTTACCTCTTTGCTTGTCTTCATAAGCTCTAATTGTTTGACCTGCATCAAAAGATCTTGTTAAATCTTTTGAAATAAAACCATCACCATCACCAAATACTTGAAAATCAACAAAGTTAGCTATGTCAATACCAGCTTTAATCATACCAACTGCAAAAGTCCCTGGCTCACCAGACCCTGGCGCTCCAAATACTTTGTTTATTTGGCTATAGTCTCTTTTTAAATAATCTAATAATGCTTCTAAATTTTTTTGTCCTTCAGCAATTTTTATGTTTTTTTCAAAATCTTCTACTTTTTTGTTTCTTTGAAAAACTTTAACATCTAAATTTTCAGCAGATTTTTTAAGACCACTATATATGTTTTTATAATTGTTTAGTTTAGTATTATAATTATTAACTAAATTATTATATTCATCAATATTATTTTGTAATATTTCTGGTCTTTTTTCTACTTCTAAAATTTGATTTTTTAAATTTACTAATTCACCACTTAAGTCTTTAACAGTAGCGTTAAAATTGTTATAATTTTTATAACTAGAACTATTAACTATAGACTTATCAAAGTCTAATATTTCTTTTTGCTGGTCATCTAAAAGCTCACGATCTATATAAGTTCCTTTTACAAAATCAGGATTTTTATAATCAAATAAAGCTTTTCTATAATTATCTGATTTATCATCTAAATAACTTTTAGCGTTTGCGTCTTGATATTCTATTTCTTTATTATTAGCTATTATAGTTCTAGCAAGTTTTTCTATTTGATCTCTTGTTACAGGTTTATCGCTCTTTTTTCTTGGTCTAGACTCTAAATACTGTCTAGCTTGGTTAAGCTCTTCTTTATATGGCTGTATCTTAGGTGTTACAGCTGTAGCCATTTCTATTGTAAATTTTTCAGGAGCTCTAGGTTTTAATAAATCAGGATCGTAGTTTGCGTTTTCAGGATTAATAAAAGACTCTATATCTAATAATTGGTCTTTATCTGGATTTATAGCTTTTGCATACGCTTGAAACTCAACTTCCATTTCATTAACAGTAAAGTCTTTGCCATAAGTTTGTTTCCACTCACTTAATCCATCGTCTTCAACTCTAGGTTCATCAACCATTGTTGCTTTTTCTCCTGTAATTAACTGTCCAAAAGCATCTCTACCTTGCTCAACACGAGCTTTATCACCCCAAGCTTTAACATAGTCAGTTACTGTTTTTATATTTTCAAAACCAGGCGCTTTAGCATCTATTTGAGCTTGTATATCTTTATATTGATAAAGCTTGTCTTCTATAAATATATCATTTTGAGGATATACTTCAAAAGTATTTTCTAAACTATTTCCGTTTGCCATATTGTTTATTTTATGATCTAGGCGTTATAGGCGGTGAAGGAGGCGATGAATCATTAGGATCAGTATATTCAGCTATATCTGAGCCTTTTTTATAAATTTCATCTACTCTGTTTCTTAAAGCTGATTCTTCTTTTGAGCTAAAAGCTCCGAAGCCACTAACTACGTTTATAAAACTAGTTATTGTTCCATCAAACTTAGTAACTTGAGGCTCACCGCTTTTATCTACGTATGCTATTAATCTATTTTTAGAACCAGGTGATTTTTGTCTTATTATGTCGTTTAGTTTTTTTCTATTTGTTTCGTTAAGATCATCTGTAGCTAATAAATCTTTTAAAGCTTGATCGTTATATAAGTTGAAAAAAGTATTTCCACCTTGATCTTTATCATTAAGGTATTTAACAGCTCCATCTAAATCAAATTCCTCAGCTTTAAATGTACCAGCTCTTTGCCCGCCACCAGCCATTCTACCTTCGCCGTATAAAGTTGTAATAGCATCAAAAGCATTATCAGAATTAAACCCACTACCACTGCTATCACCTTCACTAGTATCTCTTTGCGTTATACTTGTATCTGGCATAAATTGATCTATATTATCAGCTGTTTTAGCTATAGCTCTACCATCTTCACCTCTAACATACATATTACTACCGTTTGTAAGTTTAAAGTTTTCTTGATAATGATCTTTTAATAATCTTAATCTAAGATTATCAGGTATGTTGCCTTCACTTTTGTTAAGTTCTGCTTGTAATTCTTTTGAAAATTTAAATCCATTTTTGTAATCTTGTTCTAACTGATAGATAGCAGAAGCAAAATAAGCATCGTTTTGAGAACTAAACCTAATATTAGCAGCGTCTAAAGCAATTTTATTAAAAGTATTTATACTACCACTTTGAACTATTTCGTTTGCTGTTTTAACTTTAAATTCTTTATCTGTTCCTTTAAATAACGTTTCGTCATCACCATAAAACATAGGTTTAAAATTACTTATTTGAAATTTTTTATAATCATCACTTAACGCACTAGCTTGACTATATTTAACGTTCATATTTTTACCAATCCATTTGTCAGTCATAGCGCTAGCATTAACAAAACCTAAACCAGCAACTTCAAAACCATATTGCATTATACCATTTGAGTTTCTTTTACTAGCTATTTTTATAGCACTAGGTTTTTCATTACCTATTCTAATAAAATCAGCTATAGTACCATTTAAATTACCACCATCAATACCAGGTAGTTGTCTGTTACTAACATTGTGATCATGCACACCGTCATCTAATGCTGCAAAATATTTTACAAAATTAGAATCTTTAGGACCAATAGCTTGGCTATAACCGTTTATGTGAGCTAATATATTTTGCTCTTCTTGACCACCTTTTAATGCGTTTTTATATGAATTATTTAACTCTGTAAGCTCGCCGTTTTTCCAAGCATTATTAACTAAAATAGATATATCAGAGCTCATGTCTTGCATTACACCGCTTGTGTCTACAAAAAAGTTATCTTTATCGCTTTCAAAATTACCTAAATTAATATTTAAGTCTTGTTTCTTTTCAACTTCTTTTTTTTCAGGCATTCTAAAAGTAGATGCTAAGCCTCTACTAAAAGCGCTATAATCTTCTATACCTAATCTAGGGTTTTCATATGTCCCGCCTGTTGTAGTTCTAGCGCCACTACCTAAGTTAGCACTTGCAAAAGGATTTGATTGTGTTCTTCTTCTTGTTGCCATATTTTTTAATTTAAACCTAAATAACTTAAATCATCAACCTCTTCTATTAACATATCTTCAGCGTATATATCAGATTCTGCTGTTATTTTATCAGATAAAGCTTGATTTGCAAGGTTACGAGTGTTTGTGTTTTCATTAGCTCTACCAGCAAAAGGACCATCTGCTCCAAATCCACCAAAAGCCGCGAAACTACCTAAAGCACCTACAGCTTGGCCGATCATTTGCGAGCTTTGAGCGCTATATGCAGCAGCTTGTTGATTAGCAGAGCTTTCTAAACTAGCAGCCCTATTTAGTTGTTGATTTTCTCTAGCAACAGTTGCTTGATAAGTTCTTACTTGAGCATCTTGTCTTATTTTAGCAGCTTGTAATTCACCTTGTGCTCTTAACTGTGCATTTCTAGCCTCTTGTTGTTGTATGCTAGCAGAAACGCCTCTTTTACTTTGTGAAGCAGCTCTAGCAAGTGCTGTTGCGCCACCAGCGCTTGCGCCTGTTGCTCTTAGTGTATCTAATGTGCTAGCAAGCGATATATCAGCTTGCTCTGCTTGTATCTCATTGGCTCTAGTAGCAACTTGTAAATTAGCAGCTGGATTCTCAAACTCAGCACCAAAATCAGGTATATCTGCTCTATTGGCTTCTAAAGCCATACGATTAGCCGCTGCTGCTCTTTCCCTTCTTTCAGCCTGTCTTTTTGCCGCGCCGGCAGATACACCGCCAAATATACTAGACAAAGCGCTAACACCTGCGCTAATAAGCATTGCTGTTGCTGGGTCTGCAAAAGCTGGTATTGTTACAAAAAACAAACCTAAAAATAAATATAATCTTTCTTTCATAATTATTGTGATGAATAAACAGTTTGACTACCTACAGCATACAGCTCTCCTTTATCAATAGAAGAAGCTATTTCTTCACTAGGTTTCCAATACTGCATTTTAACTTTATTAAAATATCCTTTTATACCTGATAAATCAACACCTACTATTTGATTTAAAGCAGTTGTTGTAGTATTATTTCTTATATGACCGTAATATTTGTTTTCTTTATTAACAAAATTTACAGGTATTGAAAGTGATGATACAAATGTATCACTACTTAATATAGGAAAAGCTACGTGTACATCTGTTTCAGCTGACGCCATTTTCCAACCAGTAGTACCTTCGTAATCTATTGTGTGAAAATTTTTAACAGTTGTTGGTTGATCATTAAATACAAACTCTACGTTTGCTGGATCTGTAAAAACAGATTTATAAAACATACACCTTTGTACATCATCTCTATAATGTTGATATAAGTTTTGTAAATTATAAGTATAAAACTCGTTACTTATACTAAATCCAAAAGTAGGTTTATAAGTATAAAATGAAACCCAACCTTTTGATGACTCATCATACGATAGCGTTGCGTAGTTATCCCTAGTTACATTAGTAGTATTAATAGTATCTCCGTATTCTGGTAAATAAGTAGAAGCTACGCTTTGATTGTTTTGCAGAGATATTACGTATTTATTTTTTTGTTCATCATACATACCGTAGACTCTAACAGCATTTTGTAAATTATCCCTAAAAAAACTACGCATACCAGCATCTGATATAGGTGTTAATCCGTCTTGCGATAATCGCAGTATAACACCTCTATTTTTATCAGAAAAATATTTTCTGCCAGCGTATACCGCAAAGCTTTCAGGATTTTTACTTATACCATATTTACCACTAAAAGATCCAATTTGTCCTATAACAACTCTTGAAGCGGTTGTGAGCGGTTGGCCTTCTTGTGTAAATATAGCGTCTTTATCTATTAACGCTCTACTAACTTTATTTTCTTGAAATATAATTAAATTAGTATCTTCAGCGTATAGCTTTTGTATGCTACCGTTTTGTATATCAACAGCTTTAGTTATATTTTCACCAATAGAAAACTGATTAGTTTCGTTTACTTTTGTTTTAGCGTTAAATATTCCAGAGTGTATTAAAGCGTTGCCTCTAACTCTTTGAGCATACTCATCATCTACTAAATGAGCTCTAACACCAAAATCAACTGATTTACCATTAAACTCACCTTTTATTCTAGATTCTTCAACGTGATATATACCAGGTGTATTAGTTATTGCGTTACCGCCACCTGCCAATATAAACGTGTTAAAATAAGCTATTTCTTTAGCCGCACTACCAGTTGTTATATCTGCATGTAAATCCCTAATTAAACCACTAGTTGAAGACTCGTAATATATATCTAGGTTAGACTTAACAGGATTTGTTTCAAGTACAGTTAAACCTGTTGAAACTGCTATTGGCTCTTCTTCTAAATTTTGTATAACTATCTGTTCACCTGTGTTAAACTCATGTTCATGAGATATTTTAATTTTTTGATAAACCAAGCTACCTTCTGTTTCTGTTTCAACTTGTTTTATTGTTAATGGATCAAACAAAGCTAAACATTGATTTTTATTAGCGCTAGTATCTATATTATCTGGAAAAACTCTTCTATCAAAATGTAGTATAGTTCTTGTGCTGTTTTCATTTAATTCTACTTTTTGCAATATAGGTCTTCTAACTACAAACTCATTACCATGTCTTTCTATAGTAGCTGTAGTTAGTATATTGTTTTGATTAGTAGAGTTTTGGTTCATAAATAGATTACTATTATTACCACCACCAACTATATCTACAAAGCCAGTAACAGTACCACTTGTAGCTTGACTTAAAGTTATAGTATAAAAACCAGATGATGTAGTTATATTTGATATTGATGTTCCTACTTGTATGTTTGTGCCAGTTATAATTAAATCGCTAGCATTATCATTGTCTTGTATCTGTTGAAATGTATTGAATAAAACAAAACCATCTTCACCAAAAACTTTAATAGTAGTATTTGTTGGATTACTAGAAACATTCATAGTTAAACTAACTGAATCATTATTACCTTGTCTAAACTCTATTATTTGGCCTACCTGCATCATAGCTGATCCACCTCTAGCATTATCTATTTCATCACCGTCTAATATTATGGTTTTAGAATCAAAATCATTTTGCTCATCATTGTCAACTCTAACGTTTAATACTTTTTTACCAATATTAGTTAAATGTTTTGTTTGTTCTGAAGCAGCTTTTAAAGTAACCTCTTGCCCAACTCTAATAAATGGATTTATACTATTACCATCACCTATTTGAAAATAAGACTTTTCATCTGAGTTATTATCATTAACATTTAAATCAATATGATATTTAACTCTATTAACAATTGGAAGCCCAAAAGCTGGGTCTGTATTATTTAAAGATTTTATTTGAGCTAATAAAGGATTTCGTTTAGCCATTATAAAATCATGCACTCTATCTTTGTCTCTATCACCTTTTGTTAACAATCCTTGTTCTCTAGCAGTTCCAACTGTCATAACTTCTATAAAATCTTGATCTTTACCAGATACAGATTCATTATTGGCAAAATTAGGTGCTTTTACTACTTTTGGAAAAACAAGTGTATCAGAACCTGCAACACCTTCTCTTACTTCATCAACTTCATCAACATCTCTTGGTATTTTATTTATGTTATTACCATATAAACTTATCCAACTAAAACCTAATACTTCATCGTGGCTATTTGAGTCATTGTTCCAGTTATCAGCTGGGTGATTAGTATATATATTATAATACTCCTGTTCTTGTTGTTTAACTACTATTTTATAGCTATACCAACCATACGGGTTGTAATCTTCGCTAGTTATATCACCTTCATATACTTGATCTACTATAGTAGTATCATTAAAAGTTATTGATAAAGCTTTACCAATAGTCTCATGATTATTAGCCCAGCTATAACTACTATTAAAAAAACTACTTAAATCGCTTGCTACTGCAGGTATATTTATAGTATCAACATCACCTGTTGATAATATGACCGATGATTGTCTACCAAACTTATCTATTAAAACAACTCCAACTTGATATTTTCTTTTTTGTTTTATAGAGTGGTTTTTATAAACTGATTTATTATATTGCGGATTATTATTAAAAATAGAGCTTATAGCTGTATCACCTTTACTAGTATTATTTATTACATAATTTATACCTGATTTACCATTGCTATCAGTTGGTAGCTCGTAGTTTTCTGTGAAGTTACCATATATGATTCTATTACCAGATATTTCTTGTGATTTAGCTCTTAACGGAACTTGATCAAAAACCCTAGTTATTTGTTTGTCTTCTAGTATTTTATAAGGCTCTTCAGACTTATAAACATATTTGTATACATGCCTATAATAAGTTGTTGATATATTATCTTGTAGTATAGGTCTAGTTTCTAATAAATTTGTAAACGAGTCATTATCATTTACATCTATTTCTTTTACTACCTTAACCACATCTTGATCAGACTCTTTTATAAGTATTTCTAATTTAGTTATACGTAATTCATTGTTCCAATTAATAGAGGCATCTGTTTGATATTCGTCTCCTGGCAATGGTATTCTAACTTCTACTTGATTATAAAGGTTCTTCATTATACCAACTATAGTTTTAGAATAAACATCTTGAACATCTGTTTCTTCTCTACTTGTTGTTAAAATATTATCTATATTACCTTCGTTTAAAGGTTTAAATACTATTTGCGTAAACGGAGCCATAGTAGTATACTCGCCATCTTCATATTTATATCTATATGAAAACCTTACAAATTTATCTTTTAAATAATCAGAAGCTATATCACTATTGTTAGTTAAAGTTGTACTATCGCCTTGTCCAGTAGAATTATGTAATATAGGCGCTAAATAAGGCACAACCTTTGCTACAGATATTTGATCTTCTTTTGTATAATAAGTATTATTTGCTTCTGCTCTTGTAACATTTATTTTTCTAGGTTGATTATAATTATCTGTCCAAAATAATAAATCATCAATTAAATTTACACCTGTAATTAAATGGTTTTTGCTAAAATTTAAAAAATGACCTTGTACTATTATTTTAGCTTCTTCAGACGTGTTATTTAAATCTGCCATTAATATTTGACAAGTATTACTTGACTGAGCTCTAGACATTGTTCTTACGTCGCCATCATCACCTGTAAAGTCAGTTATAAACCAATAAACTTTTTTATTTAAAGTATCAGCAAAATAACCTATTGTTTCTAAATTACCCGTAATAGCAGGCATAGGTACAGCTAGCGCATTACCTTTTATATTTTCAACAGCGCCTACATCAGATCCTTCTGATTGCGTAATTAATATATTTTGTGCCTCACGGTACTCACCTTTTGGCACAAGCCTTTCATCAAGGTCTTTATTCATTTTACCTCGTAAAAAGCTATTTTGAATTTTAGGCATATATTAATTTTTAATTCGTTTACTTTGTCCTCTTAATACTTGTGATATTTCAGCTAAATTAATTTTAGATAATCTAAGTTTAGCATTACGCATCGCTGCTCTTCTTTCTTTTCTAAATCTTTGAACTATATATTCTGGTATGTTTCTTCTAGTAGATAATATATTAAAAGCTATATGTTTATATAATGCTTCTTCTGCAAACTTATGCACTTTCATTTCAGCATCAGTACCTAAACTATCAGATACGTATTCTATAACTATTATTTTACCTGATAAATCACTACTAAAATTAAAACTACCAGTTCTTTCATTGATAGTAAAATAACCATTTATTTGTTGATGTTCTGGCTCAATACCATATCTTCTACCAAAATCAGTGCCTAAATGATTATCTCTACTTATATAATAATCTTCTTCAGTACTTAAATTACCTGTTAAATTATCAGTGTCAAAAGCCTGCCATTGTGTTTCAGTGTACGGAGTACCACTAACTATTTGTCCATTGTTATCAAATATATAGTTATAATCACCGTCTTGCACAGGTGCTTCTGTTGGGTTTATAGTTAATTTAGTTGGATATATTATTTTTTTTATACCTGAGTTATCAACATAACATAGTTTAACATAACTTACATAATCTTGAGGCATAGGTATAGCTAATGAAGGGCTTAATTCAACTTCTTGTGATTTAACTGTTTTTAATATATCATAGCTAAACTCTTGTAAACCTCTTCTAGCATGAAAAACAACATCTGTTTTACTAACGTTGTTTATTAATTTACCATCACCAACATAACCTATTATAAAGTTAGACACTATATTAGAAAGTGAAGTATGTCTATATCCACCAAAAATATGATCTCTTAATTCAACTCTTAATACACCTTCAGCATTAATTTCGTTTAATTCATCAAAAGCTTGATCGCCATCACCACCTGCAGCACCAGCTGTTAATACAGTTAATACACCGTCAGAAACAGTCCAATCAAATATTTCTCTATCAGTATAGTTAGAATTATTAGACTCTACGTAAACTCTAATATCATTAGCAGTTATTTTACTACCATGCTCTGTTTGTATTTCAGTTAATGTATATGTATAAGGTATAGTACCACTAATATAAAAAGACTGACTACCAGTGTAATATGTTTCGTTTGTTTTATTATTTAATAGTGCCATTTATTAAGCGTTTTCTTGTTGTACTTTTGTTGCTGTTTCTTGACCTATAGCTTGTATAACGCTTGGGTCTTTTATAATAACTCCTGTGTATCTTAATATACCTAATACTAAATCTACTTCACTAGAAGAGTGTAAAGTAAAATCAGTTGAACCAGTAGCTGTATAAGTTAAAGCACCGTTAGAATCAGCTGTAGAGTTCCACACTGGATCGCTAGGTATAGATATATAATCCATACTAACACTAGAAAGCGCAATAGGATTTACATTAATATTTTGGCCTGTTATATAATATATTGGAAATGTTGTTGATGGAGAAGTTATTGATGAAGATAATAAATAAGTTAGTTTAGATTTTTCTATTCTATCAACTTCTGTTATGTTTAGCGAGCTGTTGTCTTGTGTTGTTACTCTAACTATATTGTATACATTTGATCTAGTATAATCATCAACAGTCACAGTTGGTAGAGCTCCAACACCACTAACTAATGTTATATTGTTAGTAGTATAAAATGGATCTATACGATCCTGTATTTTTTTAGGTATATCACCATATCCTTGAGCGCCTCGGCCTACAGTTTCTCTGGATACAGCTCTATTATAGTCATGAAAAGCTTTGTCAAGTAGATCAAGCTGTACTTGCGAACCTATTCTATTAAACTCGTCTGGTGTTAAAAAACCTCTTGATTCTTTGTTTAGTATTGCTAATACTTTTCTATATACTTTATCTACTGATATTGCCATTTTGTATCTTATTATAATCACAGGCCCTAATTAAAGGGCCGTGACTATTTGTTTTTATTTTAACCTTTTTTGTATTGATTTGTAAACTTCAACACCTTCATCAGTTTTTAACCAAGCAGCAAAAGCGCTATATGGGTTTTCGTCAAAAGGTACTTCCATTAATTTTCTATCAGTTGAACCCCAAGTGAACATCCTTTGATCTTGAGATAAAGTTATTACACCCATTTCATTAGCCTTGATAGCTAAATTTCTAAGTATAACGTTTTCATCATTTACAAGATCTAAAAATAAAACAGGGTTTTGTCTAGCAAATAAATACAAATCTCTTTTTATTTCAGCCGAGCTCATTTGATCAACAGTAGAACCTATTTCTACTCTTAATATAGCTTCAGCTTGATCTATTTCTATAGATGTAGCAGTATTTAAAGCTTTCATTTCAGTTTCAATATCAATTAAATCTTCTTTTGCTTCTGCAACATCGTCTTTTTCAGCATAAACAACATCTTTTTTAGGGTGATATAAAGATAAAAACTTTTGTAATGGTTGGTTTTGTTTAGAAACATATAAAACACCTTCTTCAAATATAACGTGTTCCATCATTACGTTTTCATCTTGCTCATCAACAAATACAGACTTTTGATTACTAGCATATCTCATTTCTCTATTAATGCCTTTTGCTTCGTCCCACCACAACAGTGGTTTTCTTCTTGTTGACTTAGACTGCAACACATATGTTAGCGGTCTACCTTTTTTCTTTAAAAAATATTGTCTATCTTTCATCTCCCATTTTGGAGATTTATCTTTTACCTGTACTGGCTCTTCCACCAATACTTCTTTTTTCTTTTTTGCCATAATATAATATAATTAAATAGTTTAAAATAAACCTAAAGGCGCCATTAAAGACGCCTTTGGTTTAATATAATCAATTGTTACGATCCAAGTGTAATGGCGATACCAGTGATGTTAGCGTCAACATAGTCGCTATTTACATCATCAGCAACAACCACATAACCGTTAAAAGAGTGTTTACCATTGAAATGGCCGCCAATAGCGTTAGCTATGCTTTTAAACACTTTTAACTCAGTGTCTGCATTACATGTAACTGTAACAAGATCCACATCTCCGTCTGCAGCTCCGACAGGATTAAAACTTGGTAAAAACCTCATTTTAATCGTTGCGTCAGCAGCAACAGTCATTCCTACAAAAGAAGATAGTGGGTAACAAGCAGCGTCATCAGCTGCGTCAATAAAAATTAAAAGTTTATCCATTTTTATTAGTTTTAAAAGTTAATAATTACCACTATGATTCTTTCAATAACACGAAGTTGTTAGCAGCTTGTACAATTAAACATCTTTCAGATAAATAATGTACTTCCATAATATCGTCACCGATATATGATGCGCCACCAACAGATCCTGTTACCCAAGACTTCATTCTTCTGTCGTCAGTTTGAGAAGCTCTATATCTTACGTGTAAGAAAGGTCTCTTAATATTTCTACCTAAGTTTTCATCATATACAGATGATACACCAGCAGGAATTAAAATTCCAGAAATATCTCCAAAACCACCTCTACCAGCAGCATCGTTTAAGTATCTCCAATCAGACTTATAGAAGTCATAAGAACCTCTTCTAAGACCTGAGAAACCTAAATTTAATGCCATATCAGCAGAGTTTTCAAATACACCAAATGAAGCACCTCCTTGGTAACCAGCGTTTAATCCAGCCATCATGTCATCAAAAGTTAATGCTAAATCTCTATTTACATATAAGATATTTTCTTCAATAGCACCTTGCTTGTCAAGATTTTTTAATACTAAATCAAAATCAGCAAGTGAAGCTAAATCTTCAAATACATTACCTCTTGTTTCAACAGCTTGGAATAAACCTTCAGTACCGAAACTGTCACCAGCGTCAATACCTAAACCACCAGTAGCGGCTTCAAGTGTAGAACTTCCAGGAACACCTTTTACAGATTCAATCATAGACATTTCTAAGTAGTCTTCAAATCTTAATCTAGTTTCACTAGCAGATTTCATATACCAAGAAAAACCTGATTGTCCAGACTCATCAATCGTTTCAACCCAACCAATTTGAGCTGTATCAGAACCTGAAATTTTAAAGTGATCTTTAATAATAATTGGTCTGTTATCAAATTTAGTAAAAGTTGGCTTAAGTTCTCCTACCATAGAAGCAGAACCTTTTGCAAACTCAGAACCAAATACAAATACATTACACCCAATTGAACTACCAGAACCTAAAACTGAAGATAGATCAGCAGTTTCGTATGGTAATGCAGTGAATGTTTGACCACTTGTTACAGTAACTCTACAAACAGCTGTTTTAAGACCTGTAGCTGAATCAGTAATAATGATTTGAGCACCTACTCTTACAGAGTTAGTGTAATCACTACCTAATGTTACTACGTTAGTACTTGAATTAACAGTTGCAGTTTCGTTACCTGACTTGTTTTTATAAGCAATATGTAATCTGTTTTGCTCAGACCATACTACTTGATCGGACATCATAGGCATTTCTGCCCCTACCATTGCTAGAAATCCGTTAATTGTACGATTTCCGTATCTTTCGATCTCTTGTTCGTACAACTCTGGTAGGTATTGTTGCGCCCAACCTTGGTTAGCTGTATTAGCTAAATCCATGTAATTGTTGTCGCTTACTACTTGGGAAGGAGAACCCGTTAACGAATAATCTCCACCCAAACCTAAAGACGTATTAAATCCCATTTTGTTTAAATTTTAAGTTGTTATTTATTTCTAATTTTAAATTTCAAACTAGAACTATCATCGCCACTTAATACTCTAAACTTTCTACCACCAGCATCAACAACAGGTGCAGCAGTTCTTGGAGACATGTCAATGTTTTTAGCATTCATACTTGTTTCCTTTATAGCATCTGCTTTACCTTGATCATAAAAATGTTTAACAATTTTATCAATGTTTTTACCAGCATATAAAGCTTTGTGATATCCCTTTGCATCTTGCATCATATTTTTATCGTTAAGAAACTCTCTTACGAAATTAGATATATCGCTTTGATACTCTTTAACAACTTGAACATCTTTAATATTGTATCTATAAGTTTTTTCTCCAACGTTAAAGTCAAAACCTTTGAAATTATTATTGAATACAGAGTCAGTAGATTTTTGGAAACGTTCTAGCTGTTGTTTTTGGATCTCACTATTAGTGGCTTGTTCTTGTTTGTATGTATTGTAAAATTCTACTGCCTCTTTCTGCTCGCTGGTCAACTTAGAACCCAACTTGACTTCTTTGTAATACTGATCCTTTAGGCCAGTAAGATGCTTTCGAGCTTTTACAATTTCTTCTTTGAAAGCCAATTTTTTCTTTTTAATATTTCTTGGCTCATCAATTTCCTCATCAAAATGAAAGTTATCTTCAATTAAAAAGTTTACTTCTTCCATGTTTAAATGAGGTTTAGTCGTTTTATAATATTCTAATAATAAAGCGTTATCGTCTATATTAGAATAATCCGCGTTTAATCTAGCATAATCTTCTAGAGTTCCACCTGTATCTTCCATAAACTTAACTAAATCTTTTAAGTTTTCTGGTACAACAACTTGCGGCTCAGGTTGTGTTTGCGCTACAGGTTCTTCAATTTTTTCTTCTACAACTTCTTCTTGTTGCGTGTCTTCTTGTTTTACCTCTTCAAGAACTACCTCTTCTTCTTTAGTTTCTTCGGTAGACTTTTCAACTTCTTCTTGCTTGTTTTCTTCAGAAACTTTTTCGCTATCGTCGGATTTGTCGCGAACAGGTACTTCATCTGTGCTTTGCTCTTGAACGGGCTCATCTTTCTTTTTTAATTTGATTTTAAAATTACCACCTTCTTGTTCAACTATTCTAGCTTGAACTTTTGGCTCTTCTTGTTTTTGTTGTTCATTAGAAGTGTTTACAGGTGTTTCTTCTGTTTTTACCTCTTGAATAACGTTTTCTTGTTTTTCAGTATTTTCCATGATATAATATTATATAATTAATAAACTACCTAGGATCAAATTGTTCTAGGCCAAAACCATCTAAGTTATCAAATCCAGCTGATTCAAAACTTTTAGGTCCTGTTTCTTTTTTCCTTTGATCAATCAACTCGCTTTGTTGAGTTGCTTGTATCTTAGTTCTTTCATCTTTACGATCTTCTTTTTGTTTTTCTCTTTGCTTTAATACATTTGCTTCAGCTTGTCTCAACTGCATATTCATCTCAAACTCAATTTGCATTAATTCTTTTTTAAGCTGAGCTTCTCTTTCTAGTTTTTGCATTTCAAGCTGAGCTTTAACTTGTTCCATTTGAGCTTTACCTTCATTTAAAGCTTGTTGTTTTTGCATTTCAGCTGCGGTTGCTCTTTCAGAAGCAGCGGCGTTAGCCTGTGCTTGAGCTTGTATATTTTGCTGAGCTTTTTGTTGATCAATAGCTTCTTTAGCTTTTCTTCTTATTTTCAACAATTGATTTGCTAGCTTTATATTTCTAACTTCACGTATATCAATAGCGTCTTCTAAGTTTATAGTATTTTGTTGTAAAGCCATTTGTATATTATTTTCTAGTCTAGCCTTTTCTTCTTCATCAGGCGCTAACTCTAAAAATATACCAAAATCATGCAAGTGTAAACTAGACATTTCTTCTAATGTACCAACATTAAATTTACCTAAAGATTTTATAAAAGATTCTTTTGTGGGAGAATATTCTATAACATCTGATATTCTCATAGCAATACACTCTGCAAGCGATAAGGTTATATATAAACTACCTTGCAATATGTGTCTAGTTGCTGTGTTACTGTTTGCTGCTGCAAGTTTTTGAACACCTACTAAAGCGTTTTTATCTGGCGTACTTCCATCTCTAGCTTCATTTAATCCAGTTACATCACGCATCATTTGAAGATAATAATTATAAGTTTGTATTAAACTTTGTATTTTACCACCTTTAGTACTAGAGTTTATTTCAGTTACTGGCCTTATACCCCTGTTCATATCACCATCTTGAGTCATTGATCTACCAATAACACTACCAGTTTGGAAATACATATTTAAAGCTTCTTGCGGATTATAATTAGTACCATTACCTAAATCTATTTCAGCTAAAGCATCAGCGTCTAAATAAACACCGTCTGGTACCATTTTAGCCATAACTTGTTGTAGCTTTAAATGAGTAAGCTGTATCATATCTGCAAAACCAGTTATACGGCTTACTAAACTTTCAATACGACCTTCATACATACGCGGAGCACACATGCTATAACTCATTACAGCTTTAGTAGTATCAGCCTTAGGTCTCATCATATTTTTCTTTAACTCCCACTTTAAAAGCTTATCTGACCCACTACCTAATATTTTAGCCCCTTCATATACAACTTCTATAACTCTTTCAACTTTTTCAAAGTCTTCATTTTTAGGTGGATTAAAACCACTATCTTTTCTAATAGCTCTTTGTCCGCCTGTAGATGTATTTTTTACTTTATAAACTTCACTCATATAAGTTTTATATTCAAAATATAAAACACTTATAGTATTGCTGTCGTCACCTTTTTTATTTACAATTGTTCTTTTTCTATAACCGTTTGAATAACCTCTATATCTTTCTATTTCTTCATCAGTTACTTGTGGAAACTGTTTTTTAAGCTCGTTAGCATAAACTTGTTTTACTTCACCTACATAATATATATCATCAAAATAAGGTGAGTCTGTATAAGAATAAACTAAATCAGCAGGGTCAACATATTCTATTTTAATACCTTCTGATTTATTAAATGAATTTTTTACAGCACCAATACCTAGAGTAACTAAATCATGATTAACTCTTTTAGATAAATAATCGTATTTATTAGCGTCAAATACACTGTTAATTGCTTCTTCTTCTGCTATTTCAATACTTTGTTTATAATCAAGCTGCATATGAAGCTGTAGTTCTTCATTACTTGTTGGTAACCTTGATTGATCAGTTTTATACATATTTATACCAAACTGTTGAGCTACTTGATCATTAAATCCTTTAGCTTCCATATCTGACACAATATTTTCAACATAATCAGTTCTCTCTTTTATAGCAGCTGGATCCTGCGAGTATGCTTTAATATCGTATAATCTATCAGCCATACCGTTTACAACTATATCTACAAACTTAGATATAATAGGTACAGGTTTCCAGTCTAAATTTAAATAAGATAAATCACCGTTAATAGATAATTCATCTTTATATTTTTTAATTGACTGCTCACCTCTTGCATATAGTCTTAACGAATGAAAAGATTCTTTAAAAGTAGTGTATCTATTTGAGTTTTCATTATTACTAAACCACTCATGCTCAATAGCTGAACCAACTTTAGCGCCATACTCAGCACTCATCTTTTCTTCATCACTAACAGCTTGGCTAGGAAAAGAGGTTTTAATACCTTTTTTAATCATCTTTAAATTATTTGAGATCTCACTCCTTGGTTATTATATTTTTTAATACCAAGATTAATTGATTTTATTTTTCTTTCTTGTATCGGTTTATATAGGTTTTTATTGCAAGCCATTAAGGCTAAACCAGAACTTATTGACGCGTCAAATTTAGTTCTATTGTTTATGTCAAACTTAGCCCAGTCTTCTAAAGTTCTATTAAAATACATATCACCATAACTTTCATTTAATCTTCCTACATAGTTTTCAACATAGCTTTCTATAGCTGCAGCATGAGCTTGTTTAATGTCTTCGCTAGAATTAGGTATACCACCTATTTCTTTTTCTGTAACAGATAATTTGTTCCAAATTTTATCAGGTCTATTCATTGAATAACCTCTATAGCCTCGACGTTTTAAATAATATAAAAGTCTTGGTTTATTATTTTCACACAATATTGGCATACCGTAAAATACTAGTGCCATAAGAACATCTTCAAAAAATATTTCAGCGGTTTGAGGTCTTGCTACATATTCTAAAAATATTCTATTAGGAGGTGCGTTTTCCATACTAAACTTAGTAACACCGTGTAAAGCCCCATTAGATCCTAACCTGTCAACAGTACCTGATATATCATAACTGTCACAACCAAAAGCGCCAACGTGTTCATTACCAGGAAACTTAACACCGTTTTTAACTATTATTCTGTTTTGCATGTTAGCATCAGGTGTCCAGCTTATTTTAAACCTACCGTTATTATTTGGCATAAACTCTACAGTAGTATCTTTAACACCGTTACGCCATTGAAAGCTACCTTGCGTTATAAGCCCAGACATTTTAACTTCTTCGTTATAATCTACCTGTTCGTATATTTTTGTTAAATTAAATAAACTCTGTTTTGTTTCGTCTCTAAAAGCATGTTGCTCTGTGCGTGGAAACTGTCTATAAAATTCATTTAAAGCATCTTGATCAGATTTTAAACCATCTACTTCGTTATTCCAATAATCAATTACTCCGTTTTTAATTTCATCTCCATGTGGTCCAAAAACCTTTTCTGTTGGATCTTGGAATACAGGTAGTCCATGAGAATCAATGTATCCTTCGTAGTTCCATTCCATAGGTATGAACAAACTATATAGTCCTGAGCGAGTCTGTCCATTGCGGTTTCTTTTTGTAACATCTGAATCATAGTATAACTTTTTAAAGTTGTCACCACCTTTATCTAATGCGTTTGATGTTGAGCCCATCATGCACTTACCAACTATTCTACTACCTAATCTTAATGTGGTTTTCGTAACCCTCCAGTTGTTGAGGATGTTGTTCGGCCTTTCCCACTTCCCCGATTCATCATGGACGAGGAGCTTGAGTTTCTCCCCATCATAGGAGTTGTCACCTGTATTTTTCCAGTCGATAGTGGTGTCAAGTCCCTGTAGATCTTGTAAGGTTTCGTCGGTGGTGGGGGCGGTAAGTTTACGACGGGTGTATTTGGTTGCTGGTACTCTGTAGGCAAGCTCGGTCTTGGGCCTGTCCATTCCGTCTTGGGTCGGTTTGAAAAAGAAGGGATAATTAACTGATATGGGTACCACCTTATCTGTGAACATGGATTTGGCATCAGGTCCAGATTTGGATAATATACCATACCTAGA
>TARA_R100001460_G_scaffold4800_2_pt1 | contig 25416 bp, 47 predicted proteins | sample TARA_R100001460 | Tara Oceans TARA_R100001460 (sample SAMEA2622190) | marine metagenome | biome: marine biome (ENVO:00000447); feature: surface water layer (ENVO:00002042); material: "saline water (ENVO:00002010), including plankton (ENVO:xxxxxxxx)" | depth 5 m | reverse complement strand
GAGGAACTTACAAAGAGGGACCACAATGATAAAAGAAGCATTTGACACACCTAAAAAAATAGCAGCTGTAACAGCAGATGGAAGAAGAACTTATAGATATGCTAGAAATGAAGATGAACTTGCTAAGAAGCAAGAACAACTAAGAAAATCTGGCGCTAGTTCTATAAGAGTTGAAGAGACTGAGTTACAAGAATTATCTCCTGATTTAATGAAGAGATATAAAAGAGCAGCAAAAGACGACATTCAAACTGGAGAAAATGCTAGACATAAAGGCTATCCAGAAAAAGAAATAAACGCTAGACAAGAAAAAAGATTTAAAGGTCTAGATAGAATGAAAAGAATGAATAAAGAAGGTGTAGAGGATTACATCGAAGTTAAAGGCGGCAACATGTCTAAAAAAGAAATAGAAAAGCTTGTTGCAAAACGTAAGAAAGAATTAGGAGAAGATTTAACTAAGAGTTCTGATAAACTTGATTTATTAAGGCACTTGATTAGTAGGTCTAGATAAATAGAACATATAGGAGAAAGATATGGCACTTTGGGGAAACAAAGACGATAAAGCATCAACAGGAACAGTAACTATTGCTGCTAACGGCTTAGTGACTGGGTCATCAACTAAGTTTGAGACAGAAGCTAGAGTAGGAGATTATATCGTATCTAACGATGATAATTTCTTAATAACATCTATTACTTCAAATACAGTTGCACAAGTCATAGCAGGTTCTGCAGGTGGAACTATCGCAGCTGTTGGAGCTACCAATGCATATGCATTATCTGAGAAACCTAAATCACTTACAGTATCAGAAGTACATAAAGGCAATATTTCAGGTAACCCTGAAGCTGTCTTTGGTGTAGATACTGACGAGGTTGGCGTACAACAAGGCGCTGGTCATACTGGTTGGGTACGTAGAATGCCTGGTTCAGGTGGAAGAGCTGGAAGAGTACAATTTGAAGTACTTGTAGCTGGCGGAATTTCAGGTGATATAGGTGAACAATCAGGTGATGGATCACTCGGTGACGACACAGAATTTGCTGATAGTTAATAGGATTTTATAATGGCTACTAAGATAAGTGAGCTTAACGCTACAACTTCGGTTACAGGGGATGATCTCCTGGTCGTAGTTGATGAGGTAGCCAATTCATCAGCAATAGAAACTAAAAAAGTATCTGTTAATAACTTTTACAATTCATTAGGGGTTACTGGATCTAACTCGGTTTCAGCGAGTATATCCGGTAACGCTCTAACAATCAGCTTATCAGCACCCGTAATCAATAAAATTGACGTAACTGATTCAAGGGTAACATCACAATCAAATACAGCTCCGTACGCTAATACATTAGGAACAATTGAATCTAATTCAGTGTTTACGGCTAATAGCTCAACATTAAAACTTTCTTTCGATGGATCAATTCAAGGTTCTGTAGCAAATGATGCTAACGGTGTACCTGTTATAACAATTGATTCATCTGAAGATGTTATACAAAATCCATTATTTAATACAGTCAGAGCGACTAAAGTGAATTTTACTGGAGCAGCGACTCCAGCTAATAATTCTTACGTTAACTCTACATTTGAAGCAGTCACAGGCGATATGTTCTATGACTCTAATTACATTTATGTTGCAGTATCAAATACAGAAATCAAAAGAATCCAATTATCAGCCTTCTGATTCTAGTAGTATAAATACTATTATAGGAAACAAATATGGTTGATATCTTACATTCAGCAAACGCAAGTCTATACGCAGCCAAGCATTACGATAATCCTGGCTGTACAGACACGTTAGAGTTTTACGATGATCTAAAAAGATTTAAGTACATTAAAAGACTACTTAATAAATTTAGAGAGACAGATATATTGAAATTTAGATTAATTATGAATCACATCATAGTTATATATAACCAGTTTGGTCAAGAAGCAGGAACAAGATTATTGTTCTTGAAGCTTGATGGGTATCATGGTGAAATATTACCATTTCTTAAATTTTTAAACAGATGCCCGGATATAGTTCCTAGAATAGGACTTCCAGTAAAAGATATTGTTACTAATAATATTAAACAAAATATAAAAGTAGCAGAGATTTTACAACAAGAATTAGGATAAAATAATGAAAAGTTATTTAGATTATATTGAGGAGAAAAATCATGTTAAATTGGCTAAAGAACTTCCTGAATCCGACGCCCCCACTAACGCAGTCGGCTCAGGTGAAATCGCCGGTGGTGGATACAACGGTATCGACGACATCAAAGTCAGTCGCAAAGCCCGTAAAAAGTACAAAAATAAGCAAAGCTAAATTAAGTCAGCTTACTAAAGTACAATTAGAAGAAAAGGGTAGAGAGTTAGGTATAGAGCTTGATAGAAGGCTTTTAAAAGCTAAGCTCGTTGACCAAGTACATAAAGCTCAGTAATGAAAGAGGCACTTATAAAGGCTTGGCAATGGTTTCTAAGTCTGTTTACTACGAGGTATACAGTCTCTGTTTCTTATAATTCCCAATGGGGTGACAGTGATGATAGAATATATCATAATGTTAAAAAAATTATAAGAACAACAGACAAATTACTTGAGTTTACAGACGAAGAAGGCAATAGAGTCGTAATAAGAAGTGCTGCTGGACTTAATTATAGAATAGAGGTTATCTAATGCAACAAATATTAATAGGATTATTATTAGCCTTAGGTTTAAGTACCTATTGGTTGTATTCAGAAAACGAAACTCTAAAAGGTAATAATATTAAACTTGAAGCTGCTGTTGAAGAGCAAAAACAAACTATGGAAGCAATGAAAGAGAGTTTTGAAAAACAAGGCAAAGCTCTTAATAACTTAACTAGAAAAAATGCTGCAATTGAAGCTGAGAAAGAAAAATATTTAGACATTTTTAGACGACATGATCTTAATAAACTAGCTATAGCAAAGCCAGGTCTTATTGAGATAAGAAGTAATAGAGAAACAAAAGAAGTATTCGAGACTATAGAAAATGATACAAAAATTATTGACGAACTGGACGATATTAAGTCTGGTGATAGTACTGAGTAGTTGTTCACTTTTACCTTCTAAACAAATAGAAGTAGTAAGTAAACCATTACAATTAGAAATTATACATCCTGAAATGCCAAGAGGAGTAAGCTTAGGTGTTCCAAGATTATATGTAGTTTCAGAAGCTGTTATAACAAACCCATGTGTTGCAACAATATCTTTCGAGCCAAAAAAATATAAAGATGATGGTTCTGAGAAATTAAAACGACCTAAAACTTGTGAGCTAGAAGAAAGAGAACATCCTGATTGGCCTGTAGGCTATACTTATTTAGATAGATTTCTAGATGATATGAAAAAACTAAATAATGGTGATGTAGTATTTTATGCTTACTCAACTCAAGATTATGAATTGATGGCGGCTAATCTTCAAGAACTAAGAAGGTATATTCGTGAGGTTCAAGAAGTAGTTATATATTATAAAGAAGTAACAACTAATGAACCGAAGGAATAATGGCAACTCAAGCTCAAAAAATAGCGGAAATAGAATCTAAAGTTAATTCAGTAGCAGCTGAACTCCGCTTTCAAGAAACTTTAATGGCAAGAACTGAGAGTATTATCTCTGATATTGCTGAGTTAACAAGTGAGTTAAAATCTAAATCTGCGGTTCAAGATGAACGGATGGGCAGAATGCTAGAAGAGCTTAAACATAGCCATACAGACATTGAAGATCTAAGAAGAAGTAATATCAAACAAGATACTGAATTACTTAATAAATTAGATAGAATAGAAGAAAGATCTGCTAAAAGATTTGAAGCTATTGAAGATAGAATGTCTAAGCTAGAACAATACAAATGGTTCATCATAGGAGCAGTAACGGTCATATCATTCCTAATACAAATGGCCGGTGAATTCATGCATTCCAGTTGATTCTCAACACCTAAGTCACTATAATAATACTATGTCTGCGTGGCTTGAATCTAAATATATTAATCTTATGTCTAATCAGTTCTCTGTGTTTAAGAGAAAGTCTGATAAGCTTATTAATGTTCGATGTATTGAGTGCGGAGATAGTAGCAAGAATAAGTTTAAAGCAAGAGGATATTTTTATTTAAGAGAAGGTAAATGGTTCTATAAATGCCATAATTGTGGTTATGGAACGAACGTCGCTAACTTCATGAAAAAGCATGCCCCATTACTTTATAAGGAGTACATGCTTGAAGTTCTCTCTGAAAGGGAGACAAAGGGACAGACTGTGTCTGAGCCTGAGGACAAGGTTTTACCGATTACTACTGGCTTATGGCCTCTAAAAAAATTATCTAAGATATCTAGTCTATTGCATAGTCATTCAGCTAAGATGTTTATTAGTGGTAGAATGATACCTAATCCCTACCATGCTTCATTATTTTATACTTCAGATTTCGTTAATTTTGTTAATGAACTTATACCTGAAAAGCTTAAAGAAGGTAAGAAAGATCCTCGAGTGATCATACCGTTTATCGATAAGAAAAAAAACCTTTATGGATTTCAAGGAAGGTCGATTTCTAAGGATTCTATCCGCTATATAACTATACTGTTGGATGAAAGTAAGCCTAAAATTTATGGTTTAGACAGAGTAGATTACAGTAAACCAGTTTACGTATTCGAAGGTCCTTTTGATTCAATGTTTATCCCGAACTCTATTGCAGTATGCGGATCAGATATAATCCAAGCTCTAAGTCAAGTACCAGAGCTCAAAAAAGATAACACAATAATAGTATATGATAACGAACCGCGCTCACAGACAATTACAAAAAAGTTAGAAAGCTCTATTGATCTAGGATATAGAGTCTGTGTGTGGCCTTCTTTTATAGCTGAGAAAGATGTTAATGATATGATTATGAGTGGGATGAAAGCAGCTGACTTAAAACTTATTATTGATAACAACAGTAAAAAAGATTTAGAAGCAAAACTTGCTTTATCAGCTTATAGGAGATAAAATGTATAGATATAGAGTAGACGTAACAAGAGTGGTCGACGGAGATACTGTCGATGTAGATATCGATTTAGGTTTCGGTATGACATATAAGAAACAAAGAGTAAGATTATATGGAATAGATACACCTGAATCTAGAACAAGAGACTTAGTAGAAAAGAAATATGGTAAAGCAGCGAAGAAGTTTTTACAAGAGAAAATAGAAAGCGCTGATGTAGTTACTTTATATAGTCATGATAAAGGTAAATTCGGAAGAATTTTAGGTGAATTATTTATTGATGGGTCTAGTGACCTTTCTCTTAATCAGCTAATGATTAATAATCATCACGCAGTTGCTTATCATGGACAATCAAAAGAAGAAATAGAAGAGCAGCACTTAGCTAATAGAGAAAAGGTTATACTAGATGATTGAAGTCATAAAACGAAATGGTAAAAAAGAAGCCATCAACATAGATAAATTACATGAAGTAGTAGAACATGCTTGCTATGGTTTATCAGGAGTATCATCTTCAGAAGTTGAACTAAAGTCTCAGCTTCAGTTTTATGATGGCATGACTACAAAAGAGATACAAGAGACTCTTATTAAAGCTGCAGCTGATCTTATATCAGAGCATTCACCAAACTATCAATTTGTAGCTGGAAGGCTAATAAATTATAATCTTCGTAAAGAAGTATATGGTACATTTGTACCTGACTCTATTAGCGAACATGTAGAGCGTTTAGTTGAATTAGGATTCTATGATAAAAACTTATTAATATGGTATTCTAAGCAAGAGTTTGAGTTAATGGAAAAGTGGATAGATCATTCTAAAGATGAGAACTTAACTTATGCAGCCATGGAGCAGCTTAGAGGAAAGTATCTAGTTCAGAATAGAGCTACTAAGATTATCTATGAAACGCCTCAAATGGCTTTTATGCTTATAGCAGCTACTTTATTTCATAGATATAACAACGGAGATAGATTACATTATGTAAAAGAACTTTATACAGCTCTATCTAATTTTGATCTTAACTTACCTACTCCTGTAATGGCAGGTGTAAGAACATCAGTAAGACAATTCAGTAGTTGTGTACTTATAGAAACAGATGATAGTTTAGAGAGTATAAATGCTACTGCTAGCTCTATAGTAAAGTATGTAAGTAAGAGAGCTGGAATAGGTATAGGAGCAGGAAGGATAAGAGCTTTAGGTTCTCCTATAAATGGAGGTCATGCTACTCATACTGGAGTTATTCCTTTCTATAAACATTTTCAATCAGCTGTTAGATCTTGTTCTCAAGGCGGAGTAAGAGGAGGAGCAGCTACTCTATATTATCCTATATGGCATTATGAAGTAGAAGACTTATTAGTGCTTAAAAATAATAAAGGTACTGAGAATAATAGAATTCGTCATTTAGATTATGGAGTGCAGTTTAATAAATTATTTTATGAAAGGTTATTAAATGGAGAAGATATAACTTTATTCTCTCCTTCTGATGTTCCTGAAATATATGAGCCTTTCTTTGCAGATCAAGAGAAGTTTAAAGAGCTATATGAGATAGCAGAAAGAAAGACATCTATACCTAAAAAGAAAATACCAGCAATAGATCTATTTTCAGCTTTTATGCAAGAAAGAAAAGATACTGGAAGAATATATTTAATGAATGTAGATCATGCTAACGATCACGGCTCATTTATAAAAGAAAAAGCTCCTATTAGAATGAGCAATTTATGCTGTGAGATAGACTTACCTACTACTCCTTTAGAAGATGTTAATGATAAAAATGGAGAGATATCTCTTTGTACTTTAGCTGCTATAAACTGGGGTAATATAAAAGAACCAAAAGACTTTAAGAAGCCTTGTGAGTTAGCAGTAAGAGCTTTAGATGCGTTACTAGACTATCAAGACTACCCAGTCCCTGCAGCAGAGAAAGGGACAATGTTTAGAAGACCATTAGGAGTAGGTATAATTAACTTTGCTTATTGGATGGCTAAGAATAATATGACTTATAGTAACCCTGAACTAGAAAAAATAGATGAGTGGGCAGAAGCTTGGTCATACTATCTAATAAAAGCATCAGCTGACTTAGCTAAAGAGAAAGGTAATTGCCCAGGTAATGATCAAACAAAATATGGCCAAGGTATAACTCCTAATATGACTTATAAGAAAGATGTAGATGAATTAGTACCTCACAAAGAAAGATTACCTTGGGTTAAGTTAAGAAAGCAGTTAAAAGAAACTGGTATAACTAATAGTACTCTTATGGCTCTAATGCCTTCAGAAACTTCTAGTCAAGTATCTAGTTCTACTAATGGTATTGAACCTCCAAGAGCTCTTATATCAGTTAAGCAGAGTAAAGATGGAATATTGAAGCAAGTAGTACCAGGTATTCATCATCTTAAAAATAAGTATGAACTTCTATGGGATCAAAAATCACCTGAAGGCTACTTAAAAATAATGGCAGTACTACAGAAATATATTGATCAAGGCATAAGCGTAAATACATCTTATAATCCTGTTTATTTTAATGATGAAAAGATACCTATGAGTTTAATGCTTCAACATATGTTAATGTTTTATAAGTATGGCGGCAAACAGCTATACTACTTTAACACGTTTGATGGAGCCAGTGATGATTTTGAAGAACCAGCTCACCCTTACGTGAGTCAGGATGACCCTTTAGAGGATGATGATTGCGATGCCTGCAAAATCTAATGTAAAAAGAGAAAAATGGGATCCAGAGCAAGTTGCTTGCTGGGAATTCAGATGCTGCTTAGATGATGAAAAGATGCATGCATATGAAAACTATTTTAAAAAGCATGCTAAAGGTAAAGTTATAGTAGATCTAGGAACTGGACCAGGAGTTATGGGATATCTAGCTCTTAAATACGGAGCTAAGAAAGTATATTGTATAGACTTTGTTAAGCAATATTTAAATGTAGCTAAAGTTATGCTAGCAGATTTTGATAATGTTGAGTTTATTTTAGGAGATGCTAGAGAAATAGATTTTCCAGAAGCTGATATAATTATACATGAGATCTTTGGCCATAATGTTTATGATGAGTTTATATATGATATAAGTCTTAATATTCATAGACAAGGAATGCTTGATAAAATTACTCCTACTAAAATAGATTGGTTAAAATATAAAGGAGATTATGACGGGCCATCTCCATATCATAAATTATATGTAAAAGATGACTTTCCTTTGCATACTCAAGAATTTCATCAGCTATATATTAAGCGGGTTGAAAATTTCAATGATGCCCAAATGAAATATGAGCCTTATTTTGAATTCAAAAAGGTTCAAAACTTTGAAGTATTAGGATCAACTGACTTAACGCAGATTGATACTATGCAGATAGTACCTCCTACTATGAACCTAGATGATTATCAGTTATATAGTAAAGGGTCTAATGTAGATCTATACGGATGGTACGCTTATCTAGACGATGAAATACGTTATTCTAATGTCTTGAGACACAATAATAATTGGGGACCGATGCCCGGTGCTCATCAACATTGGCAAAGATTTAAGAATGATGTAACTTTTGGAGTAAATAAAAACCCATATACAAGAGGAATAAAATGTCCGTTTTCAAAATAAACAAAAATAATTCTAAGGACAGAGCGATGTTCTTTGATGGAAGCGTGGATATTGCTCGATATGATGAGTTAAAATATCCACAGCTTGACAAATTTACCGATAAACAACTAGGCTTCTTTTGGCGTCCAGAAGAAGTTGATATCTTACGAGATAATAAAGACTTTAAGGACTTATCTGATGCAGAACAACATATTTTCACTTCTAATCTTAAAAGGCAAATTTTACTTGACTCTGTTCAAGGCAGAGCTCCTAATATGGCGTTCTTACCTATCGTCTCACTTCCTGAGCTCGAAACTTGGATTGAGACTTGGTCCTTTTCTGAAACGATTCATAGTAGATCTTATACGCATATTATTAGGAATATCTATTCCGACCCTTCTGTTGTATTTGATAACATGCTTAATATAAAAGAGATAACTGAATGCTCTGACAGTATTTCACGTTACTATGATGATCTAATAAGTTACAATGAAGATCCCAGAAGATACGGGACTTTAGAGCACAAAAAATCTCTATGGTTATGCTTAAATGCTGTAAACGCCTTAGAGGGTGTTAGATTTTATGTATCGTTTGCTTGTAGCTGGGCATTTGCTGAACTTAAAAAGATGGAAGGAAATGCTAAGATAATTAAATTTATATGTAGAGATGAGAATTTACATCTAGGATCTACTACATCTATACTTAAACTAATCGTTAAAGATGACCCTCAGATGGCTAGAATAGCTAAGCAATCAGAGGATGAAGTCTTAGAAATATTTAAAGAAGTAGTCGATCAAGAAAAGAAATGGGCTGACTATTTATTTAAAGGTGGGTCAATGATAGGATTAAATGCTAGTGTTCTTAAAGATTATGTAGAATGGATAGCAGCTAAGAGATGTTCAGCTGTTGGTATAAAGCATAACTTTAAAGGAGGAAGCAATCCTTTACCTTGGACTCAGAAATGGATAAGCGGAGGAGACGTTCAAGTAGCTCCTCAAGAAACAGAAATATCTTCCTATATAGTAGGAGGAGTAAATAAAGACGTAGATCAAGATACGTTTAAAGGATTTAGTTTATGAGTGAGTTACTAAGAGTATTATTTGGAACTGGTATTATTGCTGGTTTCTTTGCTACAATAATCTATCCTGATTTAGAATATACAGGATACGGAAGAAGTACTGGTCACTCTTGTTATGGAGAATGTTATGAAGAATATGTTAAACAAAATGGTACAGTGGTTGAAATCCTTCAAGCCAAACAAGCAGCCGCAATGGAAGACCCATATAGTTCCATTAGAGGACTTTGGGCGGGATGTGCAGCGTGCCATGGACAAGAAGGCCAAGGAATGGCAGTCTTCCCCGCGTTGGCCGGACGAGATAGTGAATATGTATCTCAAAGATTATATGCGTACAAGAACAGAGAAACGGTAGGAAGTATGAGCTCAACAATGTGGGCTCAAGCAGCAATGCTAAGTGACCAGGATATTGAAACTATAGGAAAATTTATAGAGGAGACAATGGAATGATTACTAGAGTTTTATGTATGGAGTGTGACTTCGAAGGAGAAGTACAACACGAAGATAAAATTTTTAAAATTAAATTTTGTCCTAGCTGTGGCGAAAAGCTAGAGTATAGAGACAGTGAAGATTATGATGACGGTCTGGAAATATAAAGGCAAAGAAGTAGAAGAATTACCAGAAGATTGTGAGGCATTTGTATATATTATAACAAATACTTCTAATGATAGGAAGTATATTGGTAAAAAATTAGCTAAGTTTAAAGTAACTAGACCACCTTTAAAAGGTAAGAAAAGAAAAAGAAAGTCAACTAAAGAAAGTGACTGGAGAACTTACTGGGGTTCATCTGAGCATCTAAAAAATGATGTAAAGGATCTCGGGGAAGATAAATTTATAAGAGAGATATTATATTTTTGTCCTAGTAAAGGAAGTGCTGGTTACTTAGAAGCTAAAGAGCAGTTCGAAAGAAATGTATTAGCTTCAGATGAATATTATAATGGCATTATTAATGTAAGAATAGGTCAGTCTGATAACCTGCAAAAGGCTTTGAATGAAATAGATGAATAAAATTATTATTAGTACATATCAAAATTCACCTATTATACCTTTAGCTGAAGAGCTATCTAAGAAGTATAATAAATCATTCGCAGTACAAGATTACGAAAAAGCTTATAATCTATTACATAAGTATGATTATCCTATGTATGATCAACTAGTATCAGATGGACCTGGATATAATTTAGCTGATAGCTTTAAAGAGAATATTTACGCTAATTATGACGTTGTAGTAGTTAGTTTTCTCTCTTTGAATATAATAGCTGAGGCTGTAATGAATAACTTCAATAGTATTTTATTTGTTAAAGACTTACCTAAGACTAATAGATTAAGAGGAACTGTAAACTTTGCTATGCAAAACTTTGAAAACTGCATCTTCTTAGATGAAGATATAGAAGAAGAAAAATTTATTATAGAAACATTATGGAGTAAAAATGATTGAAATATATGGTAAACCAAACTGTCCTTATTGTGACAAAGCAAAAAGTCTGTGCGAGCAGAAAAATTTAGAATATGTATACAAGCAATTAGATGCTGACTTTACTAGAGAAGAGTTATTTGAACAATTCCCTGGTGCAAGAACTTTTCCTCAGATAAGAGTAGATGGAGAAGCTATTGGTGGTTATGATAATCTAAATGCTAGATTGAACGGGAATTAATATGGATTTAAAAATTGTTGGCTCTGATGGAGCTCCTATGAAAAAAGAGGCTAAGATAGTAGGACTAGATGGTGCTGCTATAGAATCTAATGAAGTAGATAAAGACGCACAAGGAGGTACAGAGCAGATGAAATATGGTCTGCATGAAAGATTACCAAAAGTGCTGCTTGATAAGTTTCAAATTATATGCTCCAGAGTAAGAGAGCTAGATGAAGATAAGAAAAAAGTATTATGGTTACACGATCTTCCATTAGACCCTGAATCAGCTCATTTAAAAGAACCTGAGAATCAAGACAAGTTTGATAAGATTGTATGCGTATCACAATGGCAAATGCAACAATATGCTAACTTTTTAGGTGTTCCTTATGGTAAGTCAGTAGTGCTAAAGAATGCTATAGAACCTATCGAAGCTCATGAGAAGCCTGATCCTAAAGATGGTATAAACTTAATATATCATACTACTCCTCATAGAGGTTTAGAGATATTAGTACCTGTCTTTGAGCAAATAGCTAAGATGTATGATAATATTCATCTTCATGTTTATAGTTCATTTGACATTTATGGGCCTCAATGGAAAGAAAGAAATAAGCCATATGAGCCTTTATTTGAAGCTATAGAAGAGAGTGATAATATGACTTATCATGGATTTAAACCTAACTCAGAAGTAAGAGAAGCTCTCAAGAAAGCTCATATATTTGCTTATCCTTCTATATGGCAAGAGACATCTTGTATAGCTATGATGGAAGCAATGTCAGCTGGTACTATGTGTGTACATAGTAATTTAGGTGCTTTACCTGAGACAGCAGCTAACTGGACCTATATGTATCAGTTTAATGAGGACCCTCAAGCACATGCTAATGCTTTCGGACAATGTTTAATTGAAGCTATTGAATTATTCAGTAAGCCAGAGAAGAAAGCTATGTTAGATCAACGTCTACATATGCAGAAGGTTTATGCTGATAGTTTCTATAGTTGGGCTACTAGAAAAGTAGAATGGATTGGGTTATTAGAGTCACTGTTAGATCGTAAGAGTTGATTTCTGACTCATAAGTTCATATAATGTAGTTATGATAGAAATTTTATTAACTATATTATTTTTAGGAGGCATAGTTTATATAGCCTATAATACTTTCTTATTTGCGTTATGGCTTCTTAAGAAGATATTTCCTGCTTTAGTATTGTTAATGATAGTATGGATAGCATTATTGATAATATAGGAGGTTATAATAATGACAGATAAACAAGTATTGATCGAAAGATTAGAAAAGGCTAGAGAAGCAAAAGCTGCTAAAGCCGGGCCGCCGAAATACTCGATGTATAGTAAGCATGTAGTAGACTTACCAGAAGATGACCCTCTTAGTTTAAAGACTGTAAGGGGCTGGATTAAAGAAGTACAGAGTCAAATCTCAGCATATAGGACTGCTTGGAAAGGGGGTGACAAAAAAGCACCTGCTAAGATTGCTCAATTTCAAGGCTACAAGTCTCAACTAGAATCATACTTACGAACTGGTAGCTATGTTAGTAACTTTCAAGGTGCTAATATGGAATCAAAGACTAAGTTTAAATGTATTTCGATGGCTTATCATCCATCTGGCATGCCTAAAAGAACAATAGGTGTTTGGTATCCAGATGTTAGAAAGGAATGGACTATTGAGGATGATGATATGGAAAGAGCTGCTTATAAGCTTAAGCCATACCCACATGCTGGAAGAAACGATAAGAAGAAGAAGAAAAAAGAATGATAGAGTTTAGATATCTTAGCATAGCATGGCTTAAAAACTGGATAAGAAAATGGGTAAATTAAGACAATGGTTTAGAGATTGGTTTGATAGGCAAATAGAGAAGTCATTTCAACGTCAAGCTAATAAACAATTTATGAAAGGAAAAGAGAAACATGAAGAAACCACCAATACATAGACGTTTAATTTTATGGGTAGTTGATTGCTGGAGAGTAGTAATGGATAATAGATTCAATCCATTAAGATATATTCCAGACCCTTCACTACAAATGTACTTTACAATGGTATTGTTTACCTTATGGTCAGTATACTTTGGATTAGTAGCTACATTCTACATGGGATGGTTAGGTTACAACATAGTTACATCTATAATAGTTCACTTTGCTGTACTCATTCCATTGTTTATGACTAATGCTATCTTCTTAGACGCTGAGAGAGATAATGCTCCCTGGTTATATAAATGGAGAGAGCAACAAGAGTCCTGGAAGTTCTGGTTACAAAGACCATCTCTGAAAGGTAAAAATATAATTAGATGGGACATAGATAAGGAAGCATGATAGCATAAATATGGCTATACATGGAGAAAAAATGGCAAAGATAATTCCATTCCCTGGTATAGATCCAGAGACACTGCAACCTTTCATGGAGTCAGAAGAAGAGCAGACTAGAAACTATTGTATAGATTTAGCTTTAGATATGTCAATAGGTGTATTCAATAAGCTAGATGTTAATCCAATAGCAGCTAGAGCTCTTGGAGAGAATCATCAAAAAGATATGGTTCTTATTCATGAAGCAATAAAGTCTTGTTTATTAAGAATGTATGCTCTTGAGCACCCATTACAAAATACAGCAAACGAGTTAGACTTAGATAAGCTAACAGATATAAAATTTGAATAGTTGATTTCTTCTTAGAAAGATACTATAATATAAGATAGTTATGATTATATGTGATTTAAACCAGACGATGATTTCTAACCTTATGGCACAGATAGGTGGTCAGAAGGATGTAGAAGTTAAAGAAGACCTTTTACGCCATATGGTACTTAATGCTATACGAGGCTATATAACCAAGTTCGGTGATAAGTATGGCGACTTTATTATTGCAAGTGATGATAAGCATTATTGGCGTAGAGATATATTCCCTTATTACAAAGCTCATAGAAAAGCCTGGAGAGATCAATCTGGTATGGATTGGAATCAGATCTGGGGTAGCTTAAATGCTATAAAAGATGAGCTAAGAGAAGTATTTCCTTATAAGTATATTCATGTCCATGGAGCAGAAGCTGATGATGTAATTGGTACTCTATGTCATAATCATGGTAGAGAGCTTAATACTGGAGAGCCTATACTAATACTCTCTGGTGATAAAGACTTTATTCAATTACATGTTTATGCTAATGTGAGTCAATATGATCCAGTAAGAAAGAAATGGATCAAGCATAGTAATCCAGTAGAGTTTTTAGCTGAGCATATACTAAGAGGTGATAGAGGTGATGGAATACCTAATGTACTATCTAAAGATGATTGCTTTATAAATGGTAGACAAAAACCATTACGTAAAACATTCATAGCTAAGGTAGGACTAAATGATAATCCAGAACTACCAGATGAAGATGTAAAGAGAAACTATATGCGTAATAAGCAGCTAGTTGATCTTACTCAAACACCTCCTGACATACAGCTAAATATATTAGAGCAGTTTGAAAAGCCTGCTAACTCGAGAGATAACTTATTTAATTATTTTGTTGATAAAAGATTGAAAGGTCTTATGCAACACATCGGAGAATTTTAATTATGAAAACTTTAGGACTATTTGAAGTATTAGAAGAAGCAGTCAAGCAAGGAACTACTCCTAAAAAAGTAGCATTCTTACAACAGCATGATAGCTTTGCTCTTAGAACTATACTTCAAGGATGTTATCATCCAAACGTAAAATTTCTATTACCAGACTCAGTCCCCCCTTATAGCGAAACAGATGGTTCTCAAGTCGAGACCAGACTCTTAAATATGGCTAAAAAGCTTGATATCTTTATCGAAGGTGGAAGAGATGTAAAGAGTCAATCACAAAGAGAGATGCTATTCATAGAGATGTTAGAGTCTATTCATCCTAGTGATTCAAAAATACTACTTAACATGATACAGAAAAAGAACCCAGTTAAAGGTATTACTAAAACAATCGCTAAAAAAGCATTCCCATCTATATTGCCTGAGTAATGAAGGAACAAGACCAGAAAGAATACTTTGACGAGTATACTGGCATAAAGAACCATTCTAATTTACTTAAAGGATGGTTTAATCCTATACACGAAACTAAATTAAGAATAAACTATACCTATTATAATAGTCCTGAAATAACTCAGAGAATATTTGATTGGTATAGCAAAATTGATCCAGGCGGAGAGCTATTCGATTATACTATCATTGATGATGGCTCTCAAGATAAGCCTATTACTGATATGGAAGTACCTCATTGGTGGACTGTACTAAGAATAGATAAAGACCATGGATGGAATAATGAAGGTGCTCGTAACTGTTTAATACAAGATAGTACTAACGAATGGAATCTAATGCTAGATTCTGACTGGGTTATATCAGCTAGATGCTTACAATCAATAAGTAGTAACATAGTATTCTTAGAGAAAGAGTACATGTACTTTCCAGGTAACTTTGGTCCTAAAGTAGGACGTAACTCTTATTTAATAACTAGAACAGAGTATCTAAAGAGAGGAGGTTATGATCAAGCCTTTGTAGGTTATCATGGTAATGATTACTCTCTTCTAAGATATAATAAGCCTTATAACTATGCTGACTTCTTCTGGTTCCATAGACTAGAGCAAGATGTAGTTGATCCTGATGAAAAGAAAAGAATGGATGAAGTAAAACGCTTTCATAATCTTATGATTGAGTTAGAAGACAAAGGATATGGTTATAGATGTCCTCATGATAAGCAGGACTTTACCTGGACTGACAAAGAAAAGCATGAAGAAATGTGGGTAAATTTAGAGTATAAAAGGTTGCAATAATTATAATATTGGGTTATAATATAGTTATATTTAATTAATAAGGAGAATAAATATGACAACATTAGTAATTCAAACCCAATATAGAGAAAATTATGCAGCTCATAACGAAGGTTATGAACATGGTGTAGATGAACCTCATTGGAAGTTTAAAGGCGGTACTACTTACCTAGTGCATGATCTTACTGAGAAGAATATCAATGCGATAGCTAAGGATGGTATTAAAAATATCGAGAAGCTTATTACTTATAGTAATCCTGCTTCTGAAGAGTATGTTCTTGATTATGAAATCAGAGAAGATGGTCATCAAGGTGACCCAGTATGTCAGCCTTGGGAAACTCCTGTAGAGTTATGGTATGACTTTAGTACTAACGAATGGAAAGCTAGAACTCTTCATTATGGTACTGAAGAGTATCCTTTACCTACTAGAGAAGGTATTAGAGCGAAAGCTGAGCAATGGACTTTAGGTCTTGAGAATACTAGAAATGAATATCAATGTCAATATAAGACTGCTAACGGATGGTTTGATCAGAACGATCCTAAACTAAGAGAAGAGTTAGGTATATGAAAAAAATATTAACTGATTGTGATGGAGTATTGCTCGACTGGGCATACTCCTTCGAGAAATGGATGAAGTTTCACTTTGATATGTCTATAGTAGATGATACTGAATATGATATAGCTAAGAGATATAATACAGATGATCCTAACTTACAGAAAGGTAGTAAGTTCTATGTACCTAGAATCTTTTGTAACTCTAGTAGGATAGCTAGCTTAAAGCCTCTTCGTGATTCAGTTAAGTATGTTAAGAAGATATATGAAGAGCATGGAGTTACCTTTGATGTAGTAACATCTCTTTCATTAGATCCTGAGACACAAAAGCTAAGAAAATATAATTTAAGAAAGGTCTATGGTGATGCTATAGATAGGATTGTATGTTTAGATACTGGTGAAGATAAAGATGAAGCATTAGAAGAGTGGAGAGACTCAGGACGTCTATGGGTAGAAGATAAACCAGAGAATGCTGTACTAGGAGCTGAGATGGGATTACAGTCTATTCTAATTGATCATCCATACAATAGAGACTTCAGTCATCCTGATGTCACTCGAGTAAAGAATTGGAAAGAAGTATACGAGATGATAATTGATTAAGCTAAATAATACTATGAGAGGTATAAACTAATGCCTACTTATTCATTTAAGAATAAGGAGACAGGAGAGATCCATGATCTGTTCCTTAAATCTTATTCTGCAAAAGAAGAATATCTAAAAACTAACCCACAACTTGAATCAACCATTACAGAAGCCCCTGCTTTGGGATATAATACTGTGTCTCTTGGTACTACTAAAAACGATTCAGGGTTCAATGATATGATGAAACGAATAGGTGATGCTAACCCAGGCTCAGATGTAGATAAAAAATTTAACAATAGAAGCAGTAAACGAGTAGCTGTCGATAAGATAGCTCAAAAATATGGATACAGGAGAGGTAGAGAGTAATGTCATATAAGGATACATATGCCAAAACTTACAAGAAAACAGAAAAGAAGATTAGCTATGCAGGACGTGTTAGACCAGCAAGCAAACTTCACGAGCAAATTCTCACCAAAAGAAGTAAATCCCCTTACAGATACTCAGGATGAAGTATTCGATGAGTACGATAAAGGACAACATTTATTTTTATATGGATATGCAGGAACAGGAAAGACATTCCTATCATGCTATCTAGCTATTAAAGATATATTAGATAACGATCGATATAATAAGTTAGTTATCTGTAGATCGGCAGTAGCAGGACGTGACGTAGGTCATCTTCCAGGTAAACTAGAAGATAAGACCTCTGTTTTCGAAGAGCCTTATAATGAGGCGTTTGGTAAGCTTTTCAATAGAGGAGATGCTTATCAAATACTAAAGCAAAAGATGACAGTTGAATTTATGACTACATCTTTTATTAGAGGTATAACGTTAGATAATTGTATAGTAATTGTTGACGAATGCCAGAATATGAGTGATCATGAGATGCATTCTATTATAACTAGGTTAGGTAATAACTCAAAGTTAATTGTATGTGGTGATCTAAGACAATCAGATCTATGGAAAGAAGAGTCTGGTTTTAAAATGACAGCAGAGATATTTACTAAGATGAAATCTCTGTCAATGATACAATTCAGAAAGGAAGACATAGTTAGATCTGGATTTGTAAAAGAGTATATTATAGCGAGAGAATATGTTAGATCAGAAGACATTCAAGATGGTACCAACGGAGTTTCCTCCGCTCAAGCGCGTTACTATAAATGGGAAAAGGCATTACAGGCTAAGCGAAGACGATACCGCCCCAGCCTACCCGTCAGTGACGTCAATAACGTCGCTAAAGTCTAGAGAGAGTATAAAGGCTTGGCGTGCTAGAGTAGGTGAAGAAGAAGCTAATAGAATAACAACTAAAGCAACAAGACAAGGTACAAAGGCTCATCAACTAATAGAGCACTATTTAGTTAGCGATGAGCTTCCTACCTATATGCCTAATGAATATGACTTATTCACTAGGTTTAAAGATGTAGCCGACGAAAAAATAGATAATATAAGAGCTATAGAAGGTCAGATGATGTCAAATTATCTGGAATGTGCTGGTACAGCCGATCTAATAGCTGATTATGAAGGTAAGCTAAGTATTATTGACTGGAAGACCTCTAAAGCTCCTAAGAAAGAAGAATGGGTTACAGGATATTTTATGCAGAGTGCAGCTTATGCTGTAATGTTTGAAGAGAATACCTCAATACCAATTACTCAATTGGTTATAATTATATCATGTAGTTCAGGTGAAACTCAAGTATTTAAGACAGATAGAGATAAATGGATAGGTGAGTTCCAGAAATGGAGAGCACAATATAAACAAGAATATGGATCATGATTGCTTTTGAAGTATTTGGAAGAATAAAAAATAAGAAAAAGATAGTAACGTTTGTTGAAGATGTTATAATGCATTTACTTCCATATCCATATAAAAGAGATATATTCATAGCAATAGAGTTCTCTGATGATTTAGAGAACGCTGGTGAATGCGTAGGCGATAGAAACTCAGCTGATATAACCGTAGCTAAAGAGATAGATGGAGTAGAAGTATCAGAAAGAGATATATGCTTAACCTTAGCTCATGAGCTAGTTCACGCTAAACAATATATAAAAGGACAAGTTAGTCCTAGTAAGCCAGTTTGGAGAGGTTTGAACTACTCAGGAGTAAGCTATAGAGGTACTCCTTGGGAAAAAGAAGCATACCTTATGGAAGATAAATTATTAGAGATGTTTTATAATGAAATTTAGTATTGAAGAGATTGAAAAGAGTAAAAGAATATTTAAATCAGCAACTCCTAAGTATACTGTAGATTGGTATCTTAAATGGGTAGCATCTGTATTTGTATTAGTAGCAATGTCATATAGAGGTATCAATTCTGATATCGATCTTTATCTATCAATAGTAGGAATAGGATTATGGTTGATTGTATCAATCATCTGGAATGATAGAGCTCTGATTACAGTAAATGGAGTTGGTTTAATTTTACTAGTTAATAATTTAATGGAGAAGCTTTATGGGTAAAAATGTATTTCTTACTGGAGGGGATGGTTTTATAGGATCTAATCTTCTAGCTAAACTATTAGATGCTGGATATAAAGTTGATAAGCATATAGGTGATATTAGAGATATCAATAATGAAACTCCTAAAGCATGGCCTTATGGTTATGATTTTGTTATTCATCTTGCAGCAATGGCAGGAGTTAGGCAGAGTCATCTACAACCAGAAGAATATTGGTCAGTGAATGTAGAAGGATCCAAGAGAGTCTTTGAGACTGAGTGGGGACCCAATACTAAGATACTATATGCCTCCTCATCATCAATCTATCAATGGTGGAAGTCACCATATTCCATGACTAAGAAGGCTATGGAAGCGATTGCACCAGCTGGTTCATTAGGATTACGCTTCTTTACTGTGTATGGACCTGGTTCAAGAGGTGATATGTTCTTTGATAAGCTACTCAAAGATAGAATTAAGTATGTTACTGATCATACTAGAGATTGGACTCATGTAGATGATGTAACAGATGCTATAATGCTACTTCTAGAAGAAGGAGAAGATATATCTGGAGCTATTGATGTAGGTTCAGGTCAGCCTTGTACTGTAGAAGAAGTAGTAGAGTACTATGGAAAAGGACCATACCCATTTAAAGAAGTAGAAGGAGAAGCAACATATACTTGTGCTAATCCTTTTGTACTTGAGTCATTAGGATGGAAAGCACAACATAATATATTAACAGAGGATGTAGATGCATACAGAGAATAAAATATTTGTATCGATAGTAAGCTATAGAGATAGTTTATTATATCAGACTGTACAAGATCTATTGGCAAAAGCTTCAAAGCCAGAGAACTTAGTATTAGGAGTAGTAGAACAATCAGAGAATCCAATGGATGGATTGCAAGAGCTAGCAGATATGTATAAAGCTGAATTAAGATATATCCATATGCCTGCAAAGTGTGCAAGAGGTTGTGCATGGGCAAGAGCAGTATGCCAGCAATTATATATGGATGAACCATTCTATTTCCAGATAGACTCTCATACACTATTTGATAAAGCTTGGGATTATAATTTATTGCAAACATATTTTAACGTCCGTGAATCTAAGATCGATTGCTATGTAGGAGCACATAAGCCTCATGATATAGTTCTCTCTTCTTATCCTAATTGGTTTACTAATGAGAGTAAGAGTAAATATACTAAGAATACTACAACTATTAAGATAATAAAAGGTCATGCGTTTGTAGATGGCTTCTATTGCAGACAAACTATGCAGATAACAGATGATACTCAGCCTATAAGAGGACATTTCGTAAGCGGAGGTATGATCTTTGGATCTTCTGAGTTTGTAAAGAAAGTACCTTATGACAATCAATATTACTTTGAAGAAGATGAGCTCTCTATAGCTCTTAAGCTTTATACTCATAATATTGATGTATATCATATCCCTAACAATCCTATATACCATCTCTATACTACTCCAGAGACGAAATATAGACCTCAGCATTGGGATGATCATAGTACAGCTGGTAAGATGAGAATAAAGAGTCATGAGAGAATGAAAGAGATGATTGAAGGTGGTAAAAACATGAGTAAGCATTATAGGCTAGGTGAGCAGAGAAATCTACGTATGTTTGAATCTGAAACTGGCTTAGATGTGAGAGGAGTAAAAGTAGTTGACTCATCTAAGGCAACCATTGACGTTGATTTCGAAGTACCAGCAATAGTGAGGAACGTATAATGGATGCTATGATAATAACTTTCGTATTGATATCTAGTCTCTTATGTATAATGCTATTAGTAATGGCTAAGACAGGTACTAAAGGTATAGAGAAAGAACCTTACTATGGAAGAAGGACTGGCAAGAAATATACAGCAGACAAGGGCAGAGAAGATCATATAGTATGAATAAACAGAACTTAATCGTTTATGGTGTATGTGATCCTATGGGCTATCATATATGGCAATGCTTAACTCCTCATAATAAAGTATTCATGAAAGATCCTATGTATCCTAATAGAATACCTGGTGTATATAATATAGAGAAAGATCTATATAAGCACCCATCAATACAAAGAACCTATTATAAGCCTGTTCAAGGCATAGTACTAACTAGAGATGATAGATACAACGATGAGCTAATGCAAGAGCTTGAGATTGTAGATAAGAGTGTTAAAGTGCTAGTTATAAACGACTATGAGTTGTATGAAAGACTATCTAAGACTGGATTACACTTGACTTTCATGGACGTAGGTACTATAATAAAGGTTGAGGATCTATACTTCAAGGATTCAATATATCATGAAGGACCAGATACTTATTGGCAGGATATCTTTAGATATTCATTATTTAACTTAAATTTTATAGATTATGAGAAAACCAAGACAGAAGTTCAATAGGAACTTTAATAAAAATAGGCAGAGAAGAGAACCTACGTTTGATATGCTTATGCGTCAATTCAAGAAGAAGACCGAAAGATCAGGTGTTATTCAAGAATGTAGAAAGAGAGAGTTTTACGAGAAGCCTACAGCGAAGCGTAAGAGAAAGAAAGCAGAAGCTATCAAGAGACTTGCAAAGCAACTAAGATCTGAACAGGTATATAGAAGAAGATGAGAGATATAGTTTATGTAGGAAGCACTCAATGTGGTTTAACTAAGCTTGAGATGAACCATAGAGGGGCACGAGAGTTAGGTTATACTATGACTAAGTTCAGAAAAGCATTAGAAGAAGAGCCTAATGCATTCAAATTCGAATGGCTAATATACCCTGCTATGAGAACTGAACTAGAAGTATTACAATACGAAGATAGAGTTATAGATAAGTATCTACCTAGACTCAATGAGAAGTATGATAATACCAATAAGAAGACATTAGATACTAAGCATAGCATGAGAGGCGTATACGGAGTTACTTATGAACCAGGGGTTTAAGTTCTCAATGTACGATACAGCTATAGGAACAGCTATAAACTTTCCGGCTAACTATATACTCTTCGTACTACTCAACGATGCTAACCCTCTAGTATTTGCAACATTATGTACACTTATATTCTTTGTACTGGCAACAATCAGAAAGATGTGGTTATTTAATCATATGACCGCAGGGCATCCGCCGCCGCAGAGAGAAGCGAAGTACTTAGATTCTTACCATCCAGACCAAGAGAAATTAAAATCGATAAAGAATTAGAGCAGTTATTAAGGGCGGGATACGTTAATATTACGTTCCAATCATTAACATCGTCAAAAATACATACAGAACAGGTAACGTTACAAGACGTTCCTATAAAGAAACAATCAGGACAGAAGATAGTAGTTAAGACTAAACAAGGACCATACGTAGATATAGAGTTAAGTACTATTAAGTCATGGGAGAAATCATGAAAATAAAGATAGAAGCAGAGATAGATACCGAGAGTACTACAGACCTCGATACGGTACAAGAGATCATGGAAATGCTTAGAGCTATTATAGAAAACCATGAAGGTTAAGAAACCTAATATTGGAGATATAATAACACATAAAGAACCTGCATTTAGAAGAGAGAATACAGGTAAAGTCATAGAACTATTAGGTATGCAATTCATATATGAAACAGAAGAAGGACATCAAAGACATTGTAACTATACCGAATTGTGGCAAGTGTCTGATAATAGATAATACTATAGATGATATAGAGACGTACGATGTTGATAGTATGTTTCATAAATCTAACCATAAAACTACTACCGATTGGCCTGATAAGCATAGTCACTTCTATATAGATCAGTATATACCAACAGATAGTATCATTGAAATAGGTGATCGTATTATAGATATGATTAAACATAAAGATCAAGAGTTTCCTGAGAAATATAAGGTAATATATGGTGGTCATGAAATAAGACATCATAGTGATAAGCTAGGTGGTATAGCACCTCACAGTGATAGAGGTCATTATATAGGTATAACTCTCTTTATGAATCAATATTGGCATAAGGACTGGGGTGCATGGAACTATGTATATAATGATAATGATGGTATCGATATAAACATACCGACATACAATAGAACGATAGTATTATACGCACCTAGACTTCATGGTTGTACACCGGTATGGGAACGTGATAAAGTACGGAGATCACTACAATTCTTTGTGGATCCCGTGGAGTAACGAAACCGCGCAGACCCACAGAGAGCGTAATTTAGTATATTTCCGAAATAATAATAAAAATAAACATGAGGGCGATACTTAGTATGGTAGGTTTAATAGGAGAGACACGGGTAGACAACGGGAGAATATATGGATCGATAGGGGGTCTAAGCGCCCTCGCTAAGAAATGGCCACTTTTTTTTCTGAAGTTTTTTGTTGCCTTCTCCGCTCAGGATACTATAATTACAGAATGAAAAAATATAAGCACTATATAGAACTAGAGCATATCGCAACGACGATACCACACATAGAGCCTCTTAATGGCAAAGAGTGTCAGCTTCTTATTAATGGCAGTGTTGCCGCTAATGAGATGGCCTTTGACTCTATTGCCGAGCGTATGGGTTGTAATGTTGATATCGATGAGGATGGATCGGTTACTAAGGATCATCTTGGCAACCATTACTTCGTTGATAAGATCGTTGTCGATGGGCATGACCTAACTACACTCTAGAGTTGCATATTGGTTGAAAATATGCTATAATAGAGTATAGGAGAGTCTCCTATAAAGTCTCCTAGCTAAACTGCTCAGAGTACTTTCGGGAGACTTTCTAGGAGACTCTGCGGAGACTTCTGAGGAGACTATTGCCCGAGCATCTGGCGCTCTCGAATTAGGTTTGGTCCTATGATATGAGCTAGGAGACTCTCTCACTGCATGCTCACGGGGCAATAGTCTCCCGTTTCTAGGAGACTTTTTTTTGTGTCTCAAGTTGCACTTTTGTCGAAAATAGTATAATATTGCAACCCGCGCGGGTTTAGTCAGCGAACCTCAGAGAGAAACTCTCCGGTTCCCAGGAGTCGAAAGTTTCCAGTCACCCGGGAGACAGCGAGCGCTCAACCAAATTGGGGGGGAGAATAAAATTCAAATAAAATTCAAAAAAAATATAATAAAATTATCTAAATAAGAATCATTCTTAACTTCGCAATATTATATTCAAACAACAAAAAAATCAACTACTTTTTCATTTATTTTTCCCACCACAAAATTCCCCCAATATTATATTATTTTTAAGTAAAGTGCAAGAAATATATTAATATATTTCCCCTCCCAATTTATCAATAATATTTTGTATTTCATTATTTAATTCATCTTTTTTATCTTCATCTATATTACAATCATCATCAAACAATACATCTATACATTCACCTAATTTATATCTTAATAAAACATAATCAAACATATCACCCCTCCACAATTATAAAATAACATCTAATATCTTCTTCACCAAAACTTAAATCAACATAACTATTACCAATATCATTTCTCATTAATCTAAATTCATCTCCCCTATCTAAATTTTCATCCCACTCATTTAATTCATCACTAAAATTAACTCTTTCAAAATCAACTTCACCCCTACTACCATACTTAATACAATACACTCCATTTCCATCCCAACTACTATTAACAATTTCCATATCATTATCAAAATTATCATTTTCACCACCAACACTTACATTATCAATATACAACTCATCATTATTTCTAACATAATTTACAAATCCACTTTTATCAAATACTATCATAATTTTCTCCTTATTTAAAATCATATTATAACTTCATTTTAATATTATTACAAATTTATTTTAAAAAGTTGCAATATTATAATATTTTAAATTAAAATGCAACTTTTATTTTAATTATTTTTAAAGTATTTTGAGG
>TARA_R100001460_G_scaffold23732_6_pt1 | contig 25526 bp, 34 predicted proteins | sample TARA_R100001460 | Tara Oceans TARA_R100001460 (sample SAMEA2622190) | marine metagenome | biome: marine biome (ENVO:00000447); feature: surface water layer (ENVO:00002042); material: "saline water (ENVO:00002010), including plankton (ENVO:xxxxxxxx)" | depth 5 m | reverse complement strand
TTTAAATTTGCCATCTATTAATTACTAACTGCTCGATACGTTAAGTTTATCAACAGAAGTATCAATACAAGCGTCAAGCTTGTCCGTTGTTGCTTTTATAGAGGCTATATCGGCTTTTATTAATGCAATATCAGCTTTTATTGTTGCAATGTCATCGACTTTTAATCCGTCTTCAGCACTATTTAAAACTTTATTTAAAACTTCTTTAGTTTGATATTTATGATTAGCACTCATCAATATCTCCTTTATCTACCACCACCACCGCTACAATAGCATTATTTAATCTTGAGGAAAAGGGGAGCAAATAGCCCCCCTTTTCATTTTTGACTATTAGCCTGCAGAAACCTTAACTGCACCACTATCACTCCAAAGCTGACCATCAACTTCTGGGTCTGTAGTTGGTAAGTTAAGTTTTACTGAACTGCCATCTTTTAGTTCAAAGTCAACTGCGACATCGCCAGAAACAGCATCAGATATATGCTTGATGTTTTCTTTGGCTTTGCCATCAGCTAGAGAATGAACTATTCCATCTTTTACTTTAGCCATATACTGCCTCCTATGGTGTTACCATCAAAGCGTGAGACTCAATAAGGCTTATGCCAATACCTTCATCTGACATATACTGGTCTTTAACACCATCATAGTCATTAGCTTGTATTGAAGCTTGAAATTGAGGTCTTCTATACTGAGCATGGAATAGGTTCTCATCAGACACAATAAGCATATGCTTGTTGTAAGGTCCACGTAAAACTGGAGTTGGAATTAACTGCAACATTCCATGAGGTGTCTCAAGGACTCTGTAGTTAAAACCAAGAGCATCACGCTTCATATCGCCAAGATTGACTGTCCATCCAGAATCTCCAGCAAATGAACCTGCGTTTCCGCCCATTTTTGACCAGTATCCTAAAGCACCAGCTCCAACAAATGCACGCTTCATTCCTGATGTTGGTACATACTGGAATATCTTTTCCATTGCATCAACAAATTCAGCATAGGTATCTACATCAGATGAAGCAAATACGTTTTGCTCATACCCTGTAGTGTTACCATGTTGGTTAAGAGCAGGAATAATACCCATTGTTGTACGCAAAGTATTTCCACTAGCGTCGCCTAGAGCTTCTAAGTCAGAAAAACTAGCTTTGATTCCAGCCAAGTTAGAACCAAATAAGAATGCTCTTTCTTTTTGGATTTTATGCTCTTGAGATTTCATATCACGAAGACGAGCCAATTCTTTTGATTCGCCACGTAAAGAAGCTTCAAGAAGTGTACCAGTGACTTCAATCGGTGTTTTAAAAATTTGACACTGATTGTAGACAACAGATAGGTCATTGCTCCATGCGGTTGGGGAGTTTGTACCCTCGCCAAACGCACTACCAATTACCATTGCATAGTCAGAATTAGCAAGTGCATGACTACCTTTATCTTCAAGTAATTTAAACTTAATTGTTCCATCATTGTTTCTAGTAGTAACTACACACTTGAATTTTGGAACATCAGTACTTGAAAAAACTTCAAGCTCTAGTCCTACAATGTTGTCTCCTAATTCAATACCTTCTGCTCCTGAAATAGTCACATTACCAGATTCAATGTTATCTGCTGGCATAGCACCATTAGCAATTACTGTATCAATTTGAAACTTTTGTTTAACCCAAGGGTTTCTGTGTTCAAACATTTTGAAAGTAGGGTCCGCCATACCAGATATTGTGCTTTGATTAGCAACAACAGTAGTAAAAGGAGTCACATCTGTCCAAAGTTCCTTAACGATATTTGGACGAATGTAAAAATCTCTTCTATCGGTATAGAGGACACCTGAGGAGCCTAAATTCTTTGCTCCCACGACTTTAGTGTCGGATTGTGCCATTTATATCCTCCTAGATATATTTATCGTTTATTCGCCATCAAGCCCAAGTTGAATAAATCATCATCGCTAAAATTCGGTTCTGCATTGCCTGACTGTATTGCAGTAGGCGTAGGAACCTGCATTCTTTGTTTCTGATTTTGCATTGCTTGAACTTTCTGCTTCATAGCAACCTCTTGCTGACTAGGAGAGTTTCTCAATCTATCAAGTTGAACTAAATTGTCGAGAGTAATTGATTCAGGAGAACTATAGTGGCTTAAAAATTCTTCAGCTTTATCATCAGCGTAACCAAATTCATTTATTAAACGATTTCTCATACCATTGACAGCCTGTGCCTGTTGGTATTCTTCCTGTCTTTGTTGAATTTGTGCCTCTTGATGACGCAATGCCTGAATTCTTTGTTCCTCTACCTTTTCCTGATAATCAATCATTTCATCTCGATAATTATCAAGTTCAGCTCGATACTTAAAAGAAGCACTATCCTGGTCCATGTATGCTTCGGTTGCATCGTAATTAGTTGGTTTGGTTGGACGTTGAGGTTTCTTTAGCAATTCCTGCGATTTCTCTTGCGAGGGAACCGAAGGGTTATCACCAGAAAGTGACCTTGCTACATTTTTCAAAACTGCTGGGTTTTCTTGAATATACTCTGCTATTGGAGCAATCTTCTCATACTCAGATATTTTTTGACTCATTGCATCAAATTCACTTGCCTTTTGGTCATACCGTGATTGCCAATACTGATAACGTTGTTGTTCGCTATCCGCATTCTCTGGCGTTTCCTGATTTACTTGCTGATTAGCAACTTCATGCTCAAAAGCATCTAAACCAGTATCTTGAGGCGTTTCTACAGGTGCCTCAGCCTGCTGGGTTGCCTCCACATTTGTATCATCTCCCCAATAATCAACAGCATTATCTAATACTGACGGGTCGTTTGATTCAGCAATGTTTTGGTCGTCTAGTTCAGCCATTATCTCTCCTTCCCAATTTGTCTATCCGACAGCAACTGGGTTTATTTGTTGTGACTTTATTTCCCTATTTTCATCTTTGACCTTGTTAAGCTCATCACCTAAACGAGCTTCGTACAACTGAGAAGCTTTTTGTGTTCGATTAGCTGAATCACTTAATTTGGTCTTGAATTTTTCTATTTCTACACGCTTCCTATCTGAAACAGATTCTCTTTGAGCTGTTTGTAGGTCGCCTTCTAATTCTTTAATTTTTTCTTCTTGAGCTTGTACCTGTTCCTGTAATTGCATAATCATACTGGTTCTTTGTAGAACACCTTCTGTATCTGCTACTTCAGTTTGCTCTAATACTTCTTGCTGGTCAATAATACCTTTTTCATACAGGCTCATATAGTAATCAAATCTTGCCCATCTATTGGAAGGTAGCGTACTGCCACTAACGACAATAATGTCGTATTGTCCAATCGTTACATCATTCATTCTTCCAAGTACTTCCCCAGTATAATCATCGTACATTGGCTGATTCATTGTTGCCTCAGAAACCACACCATCTGGCTTCATTAAACGTATTGTTTTTTCATCTGTATACGTTTGTTGTATCAAACGTACAATAACCTTCCCCATTTGATTAAGCATGGCATCAATATCATCCAATTTTGACTTAATCCTACGTTGTGCATATTCATCAATAGCCACAGTGCCTTTATACGTATTGGGAGCAGAAGAAGGGTCTCCGCTTTGTAATGGATGTATTCCAAGAATGTGATATATACTTTGTTTCGCATCTTCTCTATTTTTATATAATTCATTTGGCAGAGGGACAGGTCCTGCGACAATTGGCTGTCCTAACTCTGGGTCATACTCAATAACACCAGTTCCAGCTCTAGACCATTCCTCCTCTAACTGCTTTCTATTCATTGACCCTCTAGGAATCAATAGCTTCGTGTTCGTTGAGGAACTTGCGTGTGCTATAATCAGCGAAGTAATCTTATTTATATATTCCTGTATTGGTTTGATAAAGCGTACATCACTCATTGGATACGGATTTCTGTTATGCCTATTCATCAGAGTCACTATGGGGTATTCATCTATATCCATGATTTGTACTGCCAACATTACTCTACCAACGGAAAGTACTCGCTTTATTCTGTCCACCAAGACCTTATTACAAACTACAATTCCCTCTGCCTCTAAATCTCCTATAGAAACGATGGTGATTCTTGTCGTAGAACCAGGAACAGCACCTTCATGCTCTTCTCCTGGCATTGGCACAGGTTGACCAGTTTGTTGGTCTATCATCATGTGGAAGACATTTCCTAATTGCTCCACCATTCCTATTAATTCTTGAACTTTATATTTTTCCGTAACGTGCTCTGTTCCTTGAGAATTTGTAACAATACACGCTGGAGACTCTAAAAATGCCTGATACTCTGCATCTCCATGTATAAACTCATTACCATTCGTTGTATCTATGCAATGCCAAAATGGTAATTGTACTTTTTCGTATCTGTCAATTACTTGAAACGTTTGGCTATCGGTTAAGCTTGTGTCTGTTACTGGACCAATTGTCTGGTCTAGTTGAGAAGAATCCCTATCGCTTGTTGGATAAAGGTCATTAGAGCTTTCTACCATTTGAGATAATAATGTTCTGCCACCTTCTCCACTGCTTTTTGTTACTTGAGGGTACGCATTGCGTACTTGCTCACCAGTTAATATTTTTGAAATAATAATATTACTGGCATCTCTGCAAAATGTATCTCTAGACGCAGGGTCAATAAATAAATCAAATGGGTCTACCGCTTTAAAACAGACTTCACCCCTGCCAAAATCCATCATTGGGTCAACATATGCAAATAAAGCACCCAAGCCTTTTACATAATAATCATCAATAACTTGCTTTAACTCAGTATTGCCATTAGATATGTCCCAGATATAAGACATAATATCAGAAAAAATTCTTCCTACCTTAGTATCGCTGTCATCTCTTCCTGTAGATTGAAATTTTGGTTTGTTTGCTGTAAGGAGTGCTTTGGCTTGCTCAACTGCTGGGTGTACAACATTATCAATAATCGGGCTTTGAGCACGACCCTTTAACACCTTTACTTGATTGGGAGTCCATTGGGAACTATTCCTGAACTCATCATCTTCCATTGCCTGAGTTGCCCAATCAGCACGCTGTCCATGATACTCTCGTAGCAGGTCTTCGGACTTCTGGACTTCTGGATGAACGGAAATAGGCATAAAATTGGAACGAAGCTACTATTTCAGAAAAACGACTCTGCAAGTCATTTATGCTATACGGTCATCCAGTCTATTGCTTTTTTCAACGACATACCCAAAACTGGGGTTTTATCGTCTGTTGTTTCGTGATGAGGCGTGTATGAACCCTTATTAGCATAATACATTCCATCAAGCAAGTCATCGTGCTTTCCTCTGGGGAATAATAACAGTTCGTTTATGAAATCTTGCATATCTCTATCCATATAGACTTGACCTCTTGCAAATATAGGTTGCAAACTTTCTAACCTACGACTTTTAGAGTTTCGTGGGTTTTCTTTCACATTTAAACCAGGAATAAACAATTTTTCATCTTCACATCGTTTTATAACGTATTCTCGCAACATTTCCTGATATCCTACACTTTCAATCCTTGTTTTCTGAGAACGATACTTTCTAAAATTGTCTACAATTGCCTCAGCTAAGTTCAAGGGCGTAGCTCGTTTACGATAATACGGCAATACGTACCTATTTCCCTCTGCGTCTACTCCAATATTAAAAATAACGCTATAATCTGCTGTTTGCTTGGTACTGGACGCTGGGTCTACCCCAGTAAAGATATTAATAGGTATTTGTTTTTTCTCAGGCTCTTTCATTTCCAAATATGCATTTTTATCGCTATCTAGCCACACATCGCCTTTATAATAACGAAAATCATCAGCTTTGAATAACTGGTCTTCGTCTCCTACTATTTCGCACATATACTCTCTGTAGAACACAGAAAGCCTGTTAATCGACTCTAATTCTTCCTTTTTTTGAATAAGTTTCTTTATAGACCACCAATCCTCCCATAAAGCAACGCCCTTTTCTATATCAGGCTTATACGACAAGTTTTTCCACCCTTTCATCTCTTTTAATGTTTCCACCATGCAACGTTCATGCTGGGGTGTTCCAATAACAATAATTCGACCTTTACGTGGGTCGACTGAAGGAACAGCCGATTGTAATAGCCATCTAAGGTTAGATTCCATAGCCTCGGCTGTTTTGGTGTTGTTTTCATCCTCTGGGTCATCTACGATGATGAGCGTAGGTCTCTGGTTCCCTATTTTTATCCCTCTTAACTGCTGACCTGTCCCTTTGCACAGCACCATAGACCCATCCTTCAGTTCAATTTCTGTTTTTGCCCAGCTTTTCGCTGAATGAGACCCCCAGTATCCAAACAACTGCCTGAGAGAATCGCTATAATCCAGCGTATCTTTTATTAATCCCAATAGCTTTACTGCGTGGTCTTGAGTTCTCGAACACAAAACAATTAATTTTTTACCTTCACCGAAAAATAAATGATGCATAGGTAAGATACCGCCTACAATAGATGACTTAGCATGACCTCTAGGTGCGATAATATTTATCTGCTTATTGTTGTGATTAGTAATATGTTTGGTCAAATCATAATGAAAATCAGGAGATTTTGCTGAAAACATATTGGGAATACACACTTTTCCAAATAACATCATGTCGTCTTTCAGCTTTCGCAGTACTTCTTTATGATTTTTCTTATCCATTAGTAATCTTTGCCAACTAAATACTCTGTAGTGTCCATATATGCTCTCAAGCCCATATCTTGAGCTACATCCTGCATCACACGCATAAATGATTCTAATTTTTTAGCATCAATAGCGTTTGCTTCGATTATTACGTGTCTTTTTTCTTTTGGGTTTGGTTTTTTGCTTTCTTTTTCTCTTACTAGCTCTAGTTTCATGTGGCATCCTGTGTCCTTTCTAGCTTTAATTGTCGAGATTCTTCAGTTTCAATCTCATCTAATATCTTTTTTGTTACATCAATCTGTACAGTATCTGTAACCTGACTTTTATTAGGTAACATATCCATAATGCGTATATACTGCTCTGCACCACGTAGCATATTGCTTGGGTCTCCGTTTTGTTTTGCTAATTCAATAGCTTCAGAGATAATATCAAGCACATCGCCCTGATTCATGTCCCTTTCGTCTAGGTATTCTTGTATTTTTTTATCAACCATACGTTTAATTGTCTCCGTTTTAAATAATCTTTTGGCTGTGAGGTCTGGTTTGGCTTGGTCTTTCCTGTATATTTCGCCTAATTTGTGCCAATCTATCTTTCCTGATGTCATCATCATCTGCACATAGGCACTAACGGCGTTTTTTGCACGTGTCTGGCGACTTTCTCTCTCTTCCCATGACAAAGTACCACATTGACCAAATTCACCCGTATCTCGGTGATTTTCATAAGTTAATTTTGCTCGGTCACTAATCCACATTCTGGCATAAGGAGTTACAATCTGTTCCGCATCTTTATATTTGTTCCTTTGGATGCATTCTGATACGTATCCATCGTCAGAAATGCATAAATCACCAGCTTTTGCGTCTTTCCAGTAGCTATACTCTAACTGTCTTTCAATTGCTTCCTGTTCTGTATGCACAAAATAGGTAACATCATTCCAATTATTGACCTTTAGCCGTCTAGTTATTAAATCCATGAGGTATTTTGTACTTTTTTAGCGTATCACGGCACATTTTACCCTTTAAACAAATCTCTATGAATGCCTTTAATAGGTAATAACCACCTTGAAATCGTGGTCTAGGGTATATACGCTCTTCATTTAAGAAAAACTGCAAGCCCATTAACATCCAATCGTAGTACGTCATTGCCGTACCTTTATAAAAAACAATTTTATCGTCAGGATGCTTATGCCCTTTCTTGAATGAGACATTATTGTCCAATTTCATGGGCTAAAAGTGGACATTTTTGTCCAGTACCATAGTGTACACTACGTTAGTATACATTACGTAATGTATATATAGAATTAATAGTAGTGTACACAACGTTATGTATACATTATGTAAAAAAAACAACTGCGGAGGGCAACTTTGCAAGTGTTTTTTAATCATAATCTTTATTATCAATAAATTTTTTCAAAACGTCGTCATCATAATCTTTCATAAGTTCAATTAAATCTTCTATTTCCATCTCAGCCTTAGCAATACCAAACCCTAGTATCAATTCTTCATACTCTTCAGTAGTGACTTTTACGTATTCAAATACCTGTTTTTCTTCATTCCAGCGTTGAAATTTCATATGGCAATACTACCTTTGCGGTGAGGGGGCTTTAAAAGTCAATTTTCAAAATTATATGTAGAATGGGTGTGGGAGATATATAGGTAAACCACCCCCGCCAGCGAATTGTGTGGGGGGTCTGAATTACGTTGAAATATTCGGTTCAAATACACCTCAATCCTCCCACGCTCTGTCTTCTTCATTATGTATCTTCGTGCTACGCACAGGAATGATACATCCTGAAGGTATCACAGATACGCAGACTCACGTGTGTTGATTGTTGTGTATATGAACCAGGAATCAAGACAACTTTCAATAGTAATTCAGTCCCCAGCTCTCACAATTACGTGGCGTCCCCTACCGTATCCTATGTCTATGACAGTCAGAATCTCTGGCGAGAAGTTCGGCAAGCGTGTTACGCTTAACGAACGTCCTCTTGCCGAGTACTCTGTCGAAGAACGTCAAGCCATGATTGACACCTCAGTCGGCGTGTCCATCTTTCTTAAAGATGAGACTCGTGCAGACGAGGCTAAGTCACTCATAGCTGAGTTCTTCAGTCATTTCCAAGGCAAGGTCGAGTCTAAGGCGACAAAGTACGGTTGGGTTGTCACCCAATCCGCTTTGCCTGCCAGAGACGACTCGGATGCTTTCGCTGACTTACGTCAGGCGATGGCTTCCTGAGCGACCTCTGGAAATGCAGAGTTAAGTGCTGAGCAACCTCCAATCACGCTAAACTGCTCACGTGTTTGAGATAGGGCTCGCCTTATCTCTTAATCCTTGCACTAAAAAAGTGCGAAACTGTAAAAGGAGTGTTATGAAAGTAGTAGATGAGAGTTGTTTCCAGTGCCATTTTAGCGACTTGGGCTGTTTCTGTTTGTCTCGAAGTAAACACATGAATTGAACTGTAAAGCTATTAATTAATAATTATAAGAAGGAGTAGGTTATGTCTTTAAGAGCCGTAACAGATAGGTATTGGATATTTGAGAATTGGTTCGGTAGCTTGGTAGAAGTAAGCCGTGCTAATCATCCTGAATTCCAACAGGCGTTAGCCAGAGCCCGAAATAAAGCTAATGGATAGCTTTTTTGAGTGGCTCGAAAATGTTTTAATTGTTTGTGTCCTCCTTTGGGGGAGTTATATCGTTGTACGATTGTTACTGGTGCTGGTATAGTTTATAAAAGTGAGAACAGGTGTTAGCAGAATACGCTAAAAGCCATTAAGTGGATAACTCCTCTATGAGGGTAATCTGTCCTGTTCTCTTAAATTTGTAAGAAAATGATAATTAGCGAGTATAAAGTATCTGATAAAGTCCTATGTTATGTTAGCAACATACATTACTGCCTTCGCTAAGTAGTAATGGAAGAGAATTCTTAACATAGGCAAGAATTCCTGCGTTCAAAACCCGTTGAAATCATAGATATGGTGAGATGTAAGACAGGGAAAGTTTTCGCTGTGTTGTAGTGGTTAATCTACAGTATTGAAGTCAAATTCAATATCTCTGCTAACCTTAGAGGCACAGCTTAATTTTATAACTGAGGTTAATATGACTCAAAATAAAAAGTGTCAACACGAATGTTCATGTGGTGACACTCAAATCAATCATGCTCACGAGTTTCCAGAGTTGGGTTGTGTTTGCCTCACTTGTGGGGAAAACTCTCCACCTTTTGAAGGCTCAGAGCTTGTTATGTACGATGAGGAATGCGTGCATAACTTAAAAAAGATGATTCCTCTTATTAATTCAATGAAAACAAGCTTTGACCATGTTCGTGGCGATGTAGAGGCTAGAGAGATAATGGTCGCTACTATTAATAAGGCTATTGAAATCATTGAGTTAAAATAAGTTTTGCCTTGTCTATGGACTGGTAGATACGTTTCTTAAAGTCAATCCGACTTCTTTGTGTTTTATGTGTATTTTGTTACCACAAAAACTATCTATCTGGCTTCCATACGGTCTTGATGTCAGACGCAAGGCATATTTTCATTATACAAGGAGGCTATATGAGTGATGAAGAAGCTCAATGGCTAGAAAGCCAAGTTACCAGAGAGTGGTAATATTATTTGTAGTATCAAGGTAGTGTTAGCGAAGTCCTGAGAACCTTGACTAAGTTTATTCCAGGAAGTTAAAAGTAAATATTGTCTAGTGGTGTCGTTTAAATTGCCTTAAATACAGTGGATTCTGTTGCTAGACAGTAGGCAAACCATCTAACCTCTCAGTTAGCACGAAAAAAAAGCTACAATCCCCTTCTACCCTATTTATTTCAATCTAAGCTAGACCAAGGACTCCGCATCCACTAGGTTGTTAATGTTTTAGTATTAAACGAGGGTACAATCTGTTTACAAGTCAGATGAGGGAAAGAATTATGGAAAAAAACACTATAAGTGAATTAGATATAATGGTAGATGGAATGGCTGAATACGCTTTTCCATATTTAGATGAATTATTTGAGGACTATGGCTTAGAAATATACAACAGAGTTGGAGTTCAGTTGTTAATGGAAGAGCGTGGTTGTCCTCGTAACTTAGCTGAGCGTCTTGTAGAGGCTTGGTCAATTAGAAAGGAAAAACATGATAAAGAAGACGTATAGTATTAAAAATGTTGATGATTTCAACGAATTAACTGAAGAAGACGCTATTCAGATGAGAGACCAGTATCAGGAATGGTTAGCACAATGCCCTTTTTGGTTTTCGTCAACTGTACCTGAAAAAGTAAATAGCTCTCCTTACCCTCATAAGCAGATTATTATTGATATTCATTATCCTGTTGTAAAGAAAAAGGATGAGCTTAAAAGGTATGACGTTCATTATGAAGCTATTGTAGATGGATGGATTGACATAGAAGCAAGAGACTTAAACCATGCTTATGAAGTTGCAGAAGACCATTATGGTGAGTTCATAGATAATGTAGAATCTCGTGATTATGAAATAGAGATTCTAGAGGTTAAGGAGCTCTAATATGGCTGTTGCTGGTGTCTCTTTGTTGTTGTTGTGTTTGGTAATGTTTTATTTAATCGTAATAAAGGAGGTTTAAATGGGTTTAGATATGTATCTAACTGCTAGACATTATTATGGTGGTAAATGGCGTAAGAAAGGAGAATGGAACTCTAAACGAGGTCATACATTGTCTATTGGTGGCAATTTCGCTAAGAACAGCAATCTAAATGCTGATAAAGTGTATGAAATATCTAGTGAAGTAGCTTATTGGCGTAAAGCTAATGCCATTCACGGATGGTTTGTTGCAAATTGTGCTGATGGTGTTGATAACTGCCAACCTGCGTATGTGACTCATGAGCAATTAAAAAACTTATTAGAGTTATGCAAAGAAGTGAAAAGGCTTTTAGACCAAAAGAAATATGATACTGCTGAAAGACTTTTACCACCTACGGAAGGGTTTTTCTTTGGTCATAATGATACAAGTCACGAATGGTATAGAGAAGAAGTCGAAGAAACTATAGAGCAGTTAGGAAAAATTCTAAGCAATCACGAAGACATAGTTTCTAAACTAGAACCTACTGACTTAGGTGTCAGTTATTGGTATGAAGCTAGTTGGTAGATGCTAAGAGTGGGTAAAATAAGGGGGGCTATTTGCTCCCCTTATTATTACTTGTCTTATGCAACTAAAAACTTAACCTTTGCAATTACCTCCATTTTGTGCCATTTGATATAATTGTAAGAAATAGCAGGAACACGAGTTCCATTTTTGTGAATATATATAATAGGGAAAGGAATATAGTGCTTTCCTATCATGTCTTTTAGGGCGTTAAAAATATATGGAAGCGTCTTTGCTTTGTTCTCCATTTCATCTATTGTATCGTTATGAACGATTTTGTTCATTTTTATATCTGAAAGATTAACTTTTTGATTTATTTCCCATAATTCCATTAGCTCATCTTCGCTGTATCCAAGTTTTTCAATTTGTAATTCAATATTATTTACATCTAAAACAGTTCTGTAGACCTTTAAGCCTTTTAAGCTCAATTTGATGTTAGCCATGTAGTCATATCTAACGTTTTCAAATTCGTGACTTTCTGCTTGTTTGTCGTTTAGCTGTTTTCTTAGCATTGTATTTTCTAAGTCTAAACTTCGTACTTTGTCTTCTAGTAATCCCACATGGCTTGTGTCCATAGCCATCTTCTCCTTTTGTGTAAAATAAGACTCGTAATGCTTAGCAATTTTATTATAATTACTGTCACGAATTTCAGCGTTACTAGCTATCCATGAATACAAGGTGTTACGAGATATTCCTGTTGTACGACTTATCTCACTGTAAGATATGTCGGTGGTTCGCAACCATTTGACCATATCAATTTTGCCCATTTGATTTGCCCCTATAATTGTTAATAATGTACTTCTTCTAGTACAAAGTTAACTAAATAAACAAGATTTATCCACATATTTATACTTGATAAATATGTTAACCTAACCTAACTTACAGGACAATTAATATGAGATTAGAAACCTTATTAACTACTGAAACGAAGAATGATTTAATTCAGTTCTCCCTTTCCCTTAAACGTAGCAATATAGACAAACAAAGGGCTTTGATTAAGGGAGATTATTACGCAAATGAAGTAACTAAAATACGAGCTTTAAGTAAATATGAGCTTGTTAAGTATATTGAACAATTGCGAAATGATAAAGGTGTCAAACTTGGCACAAAGATTGCCCACTCAAGCTCTACAAAGGTGTATAGAATGTTAGACAGTAAAATTCGTGAAAAGATGGAACTAATGAATTATGCTAGAAATCGTTTATATGCTTCTTAATGAAGAGCACCCAAGATACGCCTCCTCCTACCTATCTACAACTACTACATTGGGGGCGTATCTCTTTTTGGGACAAAGCTTATGAGTAATACAACAATTGTCAGGCTAATCAAAGACAGATTAGAGCATGGCAAGAAACAATACAAAGAGCAATTAAATGTACATGATGGTCGTAACTGGACTCAAGAAACGCTTGAGGAAATGTTAGATGCTTGTGTATATCTATCTGCTGAAATAATAAAAAGAAATAGTAGAGCTGTTAAATACAAATACGTAATCACCATGAGAGAGTTTGATGGTGAAAACTTCACAATAGTCTATCAACATGATAAAAGCTGGTCAATAAGCAAAGCTTATATGAAAGAAATTTGCTTTTGGCTTGCTCAATCGAAATTCGATATTAATTCTAAGTTCGAAAAACACAGAAGTAAAATTGATTTAAGCGATGTACACGTAACAAGCTGTATTGAGTTTAATAGTGCTGATGATGAATACGAAAATTTGGCGAGAACTGGATGGAATCTGTGGGTAGATGACTATTGGGATACAAATTACGTTATAAAAAGCATAAATAAAGATACTATATGCAAAGACCAACAATAACAAACATAAGAAAGATATTTAGTGATGCTGGTGTCCAATTAGGCACTCAGACAGTAAATATGATAGAAAAAGAAATGGTTTTCCTTGCTCAAAGAATGGCACAACGTTGTGTAGAAGGAAACCTTAAACGATTAACTCCAGAATTATTCTGGGTAGCAATGGGAAGAACAAATGGGTCATCTGATTGAAAATATGTTCTACTTGGGTGAGACTCCCTGGCATGGCTTAGGAACGCCATTACAAGAAGTTCCTTCGATAGAAGAAGCGTTAGAGTTATCTGGTATGAACTTTGAGGTAAAGAAAGTACCTACTGTTTATCAAATGTATAATAACGAAGGTGATTATATATTGAAGGACACTGGTCATTTTGTAACAGTTCGCTCTGACACTAATAAGCCAATAGGTAATGTTGGTAACAAATACGAAGTCTTGCAAAACCGTGATGCTTTTGCACCATTTGAGGTATTACAAGACTATGGATATAAGTTTGAAACTGCTGGTGTAATTGACCAAGGAAAGAAAGTATGGATTCTTGCAAAGACTCCTGACACTTTTCAAGTAGGCGATGATGCAATACAAGGTTTTGTGTTGCTTTACACCTCACATGATGGGTCATCAGGTAGTTGTTTTCGTGATACATCTATTCGTGTTGTATGTAATAATACATTAACGTGGGCATTAAATAAGAAAGGTGGCTATGAGTACAAATTAAGGCATACCTCTTCTATTAATTCACGAATAAAAGAGCTAACTGACAAAATAAATGAGCATAAAGGAAACGTTTCGTTAGCTATGGACCACATGAATCGTTTTGTTGATGTTGAAATGACCCCAGAGTCATTAAAGCTGTACATCGAAGCAGTAATGCCTTGGTTAAAGAATAGGCATAAAGAATCTGTGCCTGAACTTGGTATCTTTGTTCGTAATAGAGCAAAACCAGTTTACGATACGATTACTGACCTGTTTTATAACGGGAAAGGAAATAAAGGTCGCACATTGTGGGATGCATATAATGCAATTGCTGAATATCACGACCACGTGAAGAACCATAAAGACTGGGTAAAAGGTACTCATTTTGGTGCTTCTCATCGTGATAAGATGAATGCATATAGGATTGCCGAAGCAATGGCAAATCATAGTAGTAATAGTGGAATAATCACTTACAATTAAGGAGTTGATTTGAACGAAGAAAGAAATCTGTACGCTTACAGTTTAAGAGATACAGACTATAAACCTTTCGTAGAAAACATTGGGGGAGGAAGCTTTGATGCTTCCTACCTCTCATGGAGTGTATGCTGGGATAACTTAAAAGAGTTGTTCCCACTTGCAAGACACGAATGGATTATATACACATATGGAGACAAGCCGTTTGCTGGCATTATGCAACCAGATGGCTCTGTAATTGTCCATTGTAAAATAACATACGAAACAGAAGATGGCGATACGTTTGTACATGATGAATATCTTGCTGTTCGTGATAATAGAAATCAAGCAGTACTGAATCCTAATTCCGCAGAAATGGAAAACACATATCGTAGGGCACTTGCTAAAGGTGTCTCAACGTTAACTGGATTTGGTATTGAGTTATGGATGAATGAAGACATAAAAGAGCTTCAACGTCCTCAGCAAACCTTGTTAAATGGTAAAAAACCAACGCCTGGTGGAGTAACTGTAGACCAAAATGTCTTATTAGACAGATTAAGTCGAGACCCTTTAGCTAACGAAGAAGATAAAGAAAGGCTAAAGAAGATGAAAGACGCTGGTTGGGAAGGTGTTACAGAAGAAGTCGCAACGATTTTAATTGCAGACGTAAAAGCTGGAATTGCAAACAATCGTAAGATTACCGAACCAAGGAGAAATAAAGTAATTAAGTCTATTGAAAGTTCTAGTCTATCAGATGATAAAAAGAAGAAAGCTGTTGAATGGGTATCAAGTAAAGAAAGAACAAATTTCGACGTTGATACCTTTTTGAGTAAAAATAAACTAGAGTTAGATAGAAATCATTTAGTAGAAAATAAAGCAAAGGAGAAGTAAATGCAATTTACTAATAGCCAAAGTGGCAGTATTGGTGCTCAAAGTAAATTCCCTAAAGGAGTTTATGTTGACTTATGTACTATCACTAAAGCTGAAAATAGCGAATCAAAATACAATGATTGCAATATTTTCGTAGAAGCTGAGCCTGTTAAAGGCTATCCAAAGAAGTTTTACCTTGGTGGCAATCATCATAAAGATGGTAAAACCATGTTAGACTGGGGAAGCAGTAATAATGACACTAGAGGTGGAAGTTGGAAAGTATGTCATTTCATTGAAACTGCTACAGGAATGAAAGCAAATGAAATAGAGTTAAACGAAGATGGAACTATTGCACCAGTAACATTAGGCAGACTAATAGGTGAACAAGTCTATGTCTTACAGTACGATTCTAATGGAAAATACTCTAGAGAAACATGGTTCTACTTTGGAGATAAAGAAGGTGGTAAAGATTTCTTACTTGATAAGTGGAATGATATGTCACCGCCTAAAGGTTATAAACATCAATCTTCTAACAAAGCTCTTAATGGACTTTGGAATGAAGGTGCTGAAAAAGAGAAAGCAGAGGCTTCATTGCCGTTCTAATGGCTTACGATTTTTCAAAAGTTATGGGTATCAAGGGGCGTAGCAATGAAGCTATGCTCCTTGAATGGTTTAAAAGCAGAAAAGATGCACTTATTGGTGCACATGAAATACAGCTCAATGCCGTTCAATATATCCGTAATATGTTTAACAAGCCTGTCACGCCAGATACTATATCTAGGTTGTGGAGAAAAATGAGAGAAGACTATCGCAACGACAAAGAAAATTCAGCTCTTTATCGTAGTGGTCTTACATATGACGAAGTTATGACTAATCGTGGAACTCAAAAGTACTATAAGGTATCTGATGCAGATTGATTATGATAAACTTGAAAAGAAATGGAATGCCATTGCTAGTGATGTTTTGTTGAATCAGAAGATTGTTGAAGTATCTTACATGAGTCAAGATGAAAAAGATGAGATGTATTGGTGGAGTCGTCCTGTTATGTTCAAATTAGAAAATGGTGTTTGGTGTTATCCATCAAAAGATGACGAAGGAAATGATGGTGGTGCATTGTTCATAACAAATAGTTTAGGATGCCTGCCAGTATTATGAGCGATATCCGCATGGTGGAAATTGCCACAGGTCACGTTTCTAATAGACATCAAGTTGCTAACTTGAACAATATTAGCAGTTACGTATTTGGTCCAGAACAAAAGAATGAAACCTATCATAGTTGGTATTGTTTTGACGAACAGTTAAAGCAACACATTGATAGCGTAGGTACTATTCAAGGATTTTCTGGAGCATACTACATTAACAGTATCATTTTAGACTTTGATAAAAAAGAACTAAGTAACACTGATTTATATGACTCTGTTCATTGGTTAGTGAACTTTGAAATGATACAAGACTTGGGCATTAACAAAGATGACATACTTATTTGGTATTCAGGAACTGGTTTCCATATTGAAATGCCAAATATCTTTGGGTTTACCCCTTCTACTACCTTACCTCAAGTTGTAAAAGAAACTTTACAGGCAGTATTTCCTAGTTGCGACAATATCTATGATGGGGCACGTTTAATTCGTGCTCCATTTAGTTATAACGCTAAGAAAGGAAACTTCAAAATTCAATTTACTGTAGACAGCTTTAATGAATGCGATATGGATTCTATTATGTCAGCTAGTAAAGAAGGATTTGAGCAAGATGATATTGACGTAGTTAATGCATTGCGTAATAAGTGGTCAAATAAAGAGCCTTATATGCAATCGTTAATTGAATATCCCTCAAGAAGTGTTGCCTCTAAAGAGACTGTTAGAAGTCAATTTAGAATGGACCCTAACTCAGTAGTGACCTGTATGCAAAATGTAATTGCTAATCCTCCAGTTGAAGGTGAACGAAACGATACAATGATGAGAGTTGGTTCTTGGATGAGACGTACTGGAATGCCTTTAGAAGTGGTGAAACATACGTTAAGCACTTGGTCAGGGTTAGGTGCAGAAGCTGAAGAATGTGCCAGTAAAGTATTTGATACTGGATACGAGTATGGTTGTAATGACTTCATTATGGCTAAGCACTGTAAACCTGAATGCATTTACTTCAAGCATAAAGATTATTCATTAGAACTTAAAAGCATGGATGACATAGCTGATGAATACGCTGAGTTCCTTGAAAAAGACTTTACTAAAAGTTCGTTTAACTTTGCAGATATTTACGATATGAATCGTGATTTCTGGGTAATGCCTGGTGAACTTGTAATTGTTTCAGGTAATACTGGTATGGGTAAGTCTACGTGGGTAATGAATCTTGTAACAAAAATACCTCATTTGCCTGTAATGTTTCTATCTTTAGAAAACAATCAGCATATGACGGGAAGAAGGTTTGTGCAAATGTGCCATAATCTTACAAAAGAAGAGGCAAATAAAGTATACGCAGACCCTGTTACAAGAAGAGAACACATGGAAGCTTTTAAGCACGTTCAATTGACGACTGAGCCACCTGAGTTATCAAGGTTAATTGAAGGTATTGCACGAAGTAAGCCAAAAGTTGTTGTGATAGATACAAGCGATATGATATGGGTAAAAGGTGTCCATGATGAAATCGCTAAAATGAACCAGATTATTAACTCTCTTAAAGCTGTTGCACAGAAACAAGAATGTATTGTGATTGTTGTACATCACGTAAATAAAGAAGCCCAAAGTTCTGGAGTAGTTCGTATGGGTAGCTTAAAAGGTACTAGTAATGTTTCTCAAAAAGCTGACAAGGTCTTGGTAATTAATGGTGAAATGCACGAAAGAAGACGAAGCCTTACTACAGAAAAGGCAAGAGATGAAGGATATATGCAGTTAATGTTTGAATTTCAAAAAGACTATTTCAGATTTAAGCAGGTCTCAGGAGAAGGTGGCTTTCATGGTTAAGCTAAAGAAACATTCTTCTAACAAAGGAAAGTCAATAAGGTTAGTTCTCCTTTCCTTATTTTCCCTTGAGCTTGGTTTGCACGATGTTAATGGTATGCATCTTAGTGCTGGCTTAGGCGTGGGACCTGTTGAATTCTCCATGAGTTTACATACTTGGGATAAGTGGTAATGTCACACCCAAGTAAAAGAAAAGGCAATGCCTTTGAACGTGAACTTGTAAAAGACGCTAAGGGCTGGGGTTTCTCAGCCCGTAGGGCGTGGGGGTCTAATGGAAGGTCTTTGGGTATGCATGATGAGGTTGATTGTGTTATTGATGAATTTACAGTACAAGCGAAAAGACGTAAAACACTACCTAAATATCTCAAGTGTGAGCATACTGATATAGTGGCATTCAGAGAAGACAGAGGTACTACCTATGCTCTTATGCCAATGGACTTATTTTTTGATTTAATTAAAAGACTAAAAGGATAATATGAAAAAAGTTGAATACGTCAAGCCAATCTTACAAATAGATAAGTTTTTTAAGTTGGCTGACCATTTGTTAAAAGCAGATGATTATGAATTAGTTCAATTGGGAAGAGCAATGAGAGGTAGCTACGAAGCTCAAATGATAGAAATTGACATAGAAGAAGAGTCAGAAAAGTTTCAGACTGACACGAAGGACATAGAAAGCTACAATCACGATGATTGTAAGTCAGGAGTGTGTGACTAACACTCCGTCTGTCTTAGGGATATGGTTGCTATAGAAAACTTTACTCCATTGGTGTCTATACAGCGAATTAACGCCTACGCCATATCCCCAAGAATTAAAAATGGGTTAGCACTTGTTTAGATTGATGTTTCGAAATATTAACAGACGTGAAATTAAAAACTGCAAATGCTAACCCAGAAATTTAAGGGGATTTATAATAAATACATGAATTCAATTAACATAACCCTGCGAGCCGAACACATAAGCGAACAGGACTTTTGTGAGATGCGTTATTTAAAAACCAACTTTCGTTTAAGCCGTGATAATTGAAAAGCAATGTAATACGCATGGTTGGCACTAAGCAATAAATCCCCTTACTAACTTAAAATAGGAGTGAAAATGATGTATTATTATTTTCTAGAAATAGCACAGACTCAAGCATTTGATGTCTTGTTTCATTGTGCAGTAGATATTGTGTTATACTTCTTATTAGTTCAACGTATAAAACTAGAACTAAGAGGTATAAAATGATTTTAGGTCCAGATTGGTTAATGTACTTAGAAATCATAGGTAAAAATACATTGTATATAGGCATTGGATTTGGTGTATTCACATTGTCAACAATGAAATGGATAGATTTTCTATTCGATAGATAACAGGGAGAGGAAATGCCACCGTTTGATGAACAAACGAGTGGGCAAGAAAAAAAAGATTCTAAGAATAAAGCGAGGGTTAAGGACTTAGAATATTACTTAGGTAAAGAATGGATAGATTTTCATCCTATAATATCAGATAATCAATCAAGATACTATAGGAATGTTGCTACTTCGTCTTATCAGCCTAAAAAATGTCCTGTATGTAAAAAGTACTGGGTCAATACTATTACTGGAGAAAGAGGTGAATTGTCACCAAGGAGTCTAGGAAAACATTATTTTAATATACCAGCAGATAAAGAAACCTGTTGGGAATGTTAAAGAGTAAAGTCTTCTATATCATCTACTAGTAATGGTGCGTAATGGTCTTGTGTTGTTTTCACAGAGCTATGACCCAGTAGCTTACTAAGTTGATATATAGGCATTCCTTTTCGTATTAAATTATAACCAAATGTCCTACGTAGGTCGTGAAAACGGGCATCTTTTATATCAAGCCTACGTGTGTTCCACTTAAACTTTTTTGTAATAAAATCTAGCTTGTAGCTCCATAGTTTTTCTGTAGAAGCTAGTATCTGAATAGCCTGTTTATTCAATTTAACGAAACGTTCTCCACTTTTGCCAAATACCTTCATTCTGGTAGCTTCTATATAGTATGGTTTTATATTGACTAGCTCTCCCCTCCTGGCTCCTGTATAATAAGCAAAGCGAATAAATTGTTGAAATTCATCGTCTTGAAACTCTGTAAGAATTATATCTAATTCTCTTTGAGTAAAAACTCTCGTTCTACCTACCTTTTTATTTACTTCCATAAGGTTTATTTCAGTTCTAATGCCTTTTGATATTCCCCAATTTACGCAAGCATTAATTCTAGATTGATAACCTCTTGCTGTTTCTTTATTATCTGGCAGTTTACCGTTTTTTATAAAACTACGTAAAACGTATCGTGTTACTTCCCTACTAGCGTCTGACCATTTGCTTAGAACTTCTTCATCGTTTAAATATTTAGTTATTAAACTAGAGAAAGGTTCGTATGTCTCTTTGGGTTTTGGTGCGTAATAACTACTTAACGCTTGGTATTCCAATGCTGTATGTAATTTATTAGCTGTGTTGATGTTTTTGGTGTAGACTGGTAAGATAATTCTCTTTCCCTGTATCTGTTTCCTGTAGAAAATATTACCAAACGAGTCTTTGTATAGATTTCGCTTTAAACGCATAATTTGCCCCCTTTATGGCTGTAATATGGCTATCTGTATATATCAAGTGGGGGTAAAAAGAGTCGTTTGTCGTCAAGTGGGCGATGACGGAGTCGAACCGCCGACCTCTACGATGTCAACGTAGCTTAAACCTTATTTCTGCCCGTATATTACCCATCACTTAGGGCAAATTTATCATTTTTCTTCGCTTTGTGGCAATACTGCTGGGGCAAGTAAGCCTAATCTCCAGTTTTTCCTAAGTTGCTCTTTCCAATCAGGGCTCATTGCTTTCATTGTATAATCTAAATATTTGCTATCTAAAACACCTAGTCCCATATCGTCTCTTACTGGGTCTATTAACCCTCTAGCTCTCCTGAGTCTATTCATTAGGTCTCTATGTGTTGCATAAGACAAGTATTTTCCTGCACTTATGTTCTCTTTATTTCCTAAACGAAACATTTCTTGGTACCCCATTGGAGGACCAGAGTCGAAATCTGGGTCTTTATAACCCATTAATCGTACCATTTTTTCATCAAGTCTAGCATCAGAATGAGCTCCTTCTCCTGCAAACCATTCTTTTGCTAACCTATCATCTATAATTCCTTCTCTTCTTAATCTTAATAATTCCTGCGTTGCGTTATCATAAGATATTCCAAGATTATCAGCTAATTGCATAACTCTAGCTGAATTGTTACCCATAGTCATATTAGTATAAAACTCATCATTTCCCATTTCTTGCATAGCATCTCTTCTATTTTGAAGGAATTTAGGGTCATGCGTCCTTGCTGTGGTGTTCCCTACGTCCCATACTCTTAGTCCTCCGCCAGTTTGCCCTATTATATAATATGAGTCAGGATTATTTCTATACGCTTTTTCAATACCTTCCATAGCGTGTCCAACATTATCATATTTAATTTGCATAGCGTCATCATAATGTTCTCCTTTAAAACCACTTGGAGTAGCTAAGTCTAAATCATGCATTTCGCCAGGAATTGATGCGTAAGCCAGTGTGTTTTTTGCTTTTTTGTCTTGAACGTTTCTAAATGCTCCAAACCCAGGAACTTGATTAAAATTATACATTGTATTGCCACCACCTAAGTCAACTGTACCCTCTTGAAACCAAGGATAGTTTCCAAATAATGGATTTTTAAGCTGACTATCGAGTCTTTCCATTAGTTCGCTTTGTGGAACAACTACTGGGTTTTGATTATTATCTAAAATTACCTGTTTATCTTTAGCCCATAAAGCCCTTGTTCTACCTTCAGCCCTTTCTAACGCATTCATAGTTATTCGTTGCTGTGGGTTTAAATCAACTTTTTGCCTAGGAGGAGCCATTGGAATTTGAAATCTATTATCGTGCCGTATTACTGGCTCAAAATCAGGAGTTCTTTTTGTTGGATATAAATAAGGAGTGTCTTGATAACCGTATCCTTTACCGTAGTTATCAGGGTACCTTGGATACATTCTAGTATCTGGTGTATTATCTGAGAACTTCTTTCCTCTGCTCATAATTGCTCCACCAATTAATCCAAGCCAAGGATTTCGCATAGCTAATTCATCTGTGGCAATACTTGTTATAGCACCTTTAGGCGTAGGGTATACTTCTGTGGGAATTAACGCAGGACTACCTGCTGGTATAATTTTACCTTCTTCAGTTAATGCAAAATTTCTCCGTGAAAATTCCTTATTACTTAAAGGCGATGTCATTTCAGTATCTTCTATCCCATAATACTGAGGACCTTTAAGCCTTGTTCCTTTACTTTTAAATTTTATTCCTATTGTTTCAAGTAAGTCTCTGTAATATTTTGCTTCTTTAGGACCCATCGTTATCTTTCCTTATCATATTTCCTAATTTATGTACTGGTATTCCAAACATGAATTCAGCAGTCATTTCTGGTCTTTCTAATGTCATAATAGTACTTCTTGCCAGTCTTCCAAATGGCATCATTGACCACGTATAGTAATTTGCCCATCGTTCCCATTCTCCATTAATTAGGGCAGTCATTAGTGGCATCCAATATCTATGTATTGGAGCTGTGGCTACCTGCAATGGTGCTAATATAGGATGTGGATAGGCACTGAAAAACGCTCTCTCCCTTTCAACTTTATCTCCGAATAACCAATCGGCAGTATCTTGTACGTAAGATAAAGGAGGTGGTAGTATGCTGTCAAAAAGAGAACCTACAAATACATTCGCTAATGCAAAGGTTGATAAGTCCATAATGGTCAATCTTTTTAGCCTATCCATTGATTTTTTATCATTAAACCCATACATCTTAGCTTGTTTATAAATATCTCTTCTAAAACGTATTGAATTCCACATAAAAGGTTGGAATCTTGTAAACACTTTTCCCATTGTAGAGCGAGAAACTGCTGGTCTATTAACGTTATGGTATAAAAACTGCGTAGCTTCAACGCCTTTTAATGCCATTCCTGTAAGGTAGGGATGGTCAAAGGGCATATTAGGTATTATTTGTCCTAAAGCTTCTCTTGCATTTAGATAATGTGCTATAAACGCATCGGTACGAAGTGTTCTTTCTGAGGCTCTCATAAACCAGCCACCAGCAGATAATATAGAATCTGTTACTTGGTATTTTTTAGCTAAGTCCATTACTGTAGCATCTGTAACATCTCTTTTAGAAAACACTTCTTTAAAAAATGGTTTCAATTTTTTAGCGTCTAATCGCTTATCCATCATAGCTTCATTGATATAGAACGATTCTAACGCACCAATTTCTGCTACCCATCTATGTATGGTATTCCTATCGGTAATTGGAGTACCGTCTTTTAGCTTGGCACCTGCAAACACGTTAGTTACTAGCCACTTTACATCTCTCGCCCTTTTAAATTGCCTGAAACCCATATTGGTTATGGTATTAGAGCTACCACCTACTACGTTACCTAAATATGTTTTTGGATGAGCTAGTAGTGATATCAATGAAAGTTTTGATTCGTAAGCACCTATATTATTAAGGATTTGATATAAAACTTGGTGTCTTGCTTTTTCGGAAGTAGGCAAATCCATTCCAAATAGCTTAGGTGCTTCTGGTGTACCGTGAAATTTTTTACTAATGCCAGGAATCGCCCATTTGTTTAATTGCTGTGATTTGGCATCAAGGTATTCAACCAGATTTTGGTCAGACATTCTGTATTCAATATTTTGTAATGGATTCCATGTGGTTACTTTAGTTCCATATAGTTTTTTAAGTTTATCATCACGTTCTAATTTTCGTTTGTCCAATTCTTTTTGAGGACCATCAGGTGCTTGTTTTATTCTCTGCTTAAGCTTTGCTTTTTCTACAATACTTAACCCAGTATACTTTGTTGGTAATGCATTTGGTTTCCCCATTAAGCTACTAGCATATCTTCTCATTTCCTTAGACCACATTTCTCCCATTTCAGGGTTTTCTTTAGCAAAGACATTGTTTTGCTCGTAATTATTTATGACTTTACGAAAAGTTAATGCGTTTAAGTTTTTAAATAAGGAGCTTACCCATTGATTAGTGTATGCTTCTAAAACTTCAAAGCCGTAACTAAAATACGGTACATGAGTATCGCCTCTTTGTCTACCAGTTCCTGGTCTAAACTCAGCGTTAATATCTTGCCATTGCTCTTTTCCTTTACGGAATTCAGCGTTTAAAAAGTTTACTAGATAGTCTGATTGACCCATTGCACTTTCTACTCTTTGCCCTAAGTACAATTGATAATCAGCATTTTGGCTTGCAAGCTTGAGGCTTATCAAATGTGGTTTAATAGTAACATTAGATACGCCCCATATGTCTATTAGTTGCTTATCAGACATTTTGCCTTTTAAAGCTTCTAATTCAATTTCCTTAAACCTATATCGTCTAGGTATTTTATAAGAAGAGTCTTCCATTACTGTTTTACCAGCATGAGTTAAGTCATTAACGTAGTTTTCTAATTTTTCTTTAAGCTTTAACTGCTGTTCTTGCACCCAAGGTTTTAATTTTTTTGTATCATGTTTCATTTGAGGGAAGTATTCTGTAGAAAATCCCTCTGTTCCTTCCGTACCTATTCTTCCAATTCCAAAAAATTCGTTAGCTTTCCTCCATTCTAGTCTGACATTTCTAGACTCTTCTGAATTAGGCTTTATTTTCTTACTTAGTATATGCTCTTCTAAGCCTATTTCGTGCTGTACCCTGTTTAATAGCTCAGTACCTAAAGGATTATTTCGATTCCCTAACATCTTATGTAATGCATTAACGCCAAATGTTTCTACGTGGTCCATTACTTTTTTCTGAAAGTTTTCTAAATCAAATCGTCCATTTTTATCGTAACGTATAAAGTCATGTATTACCAATCCGTTTTTAGCCCATTCTGCATTTTCATCAACTCGCTTCCAGTCAATACGCTTCCATTCACCAGACCTATCTATAACACCAGCTCCTAAATAGCTTTCATAAAATCCTTGTAAAAACTTTCCTTGTTGTTCTTGAATGTCTCTAATTATTTCTTCAGAGGTTTTTTCAACTACTTTACCAGCTCTAGTAAACTTGAATTTT
>TARA_R100001460_G_scaffold59716_1_pt1 | contig 25612 bp, 45 predicted proteins | sample TARA_R100001460 | Tara Oceans TARA_R100001460 (sample SAMEA2622190) | marine metagenome | biome: marine biome (ENVO:00000447); feature: surface water layer (ENVO:00002042); material: "saline water (ENVO:00002010), including plankton (ENVO:xxxxxxxx)" | depth 5 m | reverse complement strand
GTTAGTAGGTGCAATTCAAGAGCTTAAAGCAGAGATTGAACTTTTAAAAGCAAAATAGTTTATATTTGTTATAAATCTTAAAAAACAATTATTATGAGCAAAAAGGAAAACAAAATCTCTGAAGAAGAATTAGCATCATTACAAGACCAAGAAAAGAAAAAGGGTGCAATACTTCATGACTTAGGTTTATTGTCTACGCAATCTCATTCACTACAGGCGATGTTTAGTCAAGTGATGAAAGAGCAAGATGCGTTAAGAGCAGAGCTTGAAGACAAGTACGGAAAGATCAACGTGAATTTAAACTCAGGAGAGTTTACAGAAGCAGAGGATAGCGAGTAAAAATGCTTACTTGCTTGAAAATGTGATTTATTTTTTTTATTAATTATTTAGATACTTATGAAAGCAACCGAAATACTTAAAAAACTTATGACTGATATGTCTTCAGTCGAGGTTAAACTAGAGCGAATGACTCTTGAGAACGGAACTATCTTTGAGGCTGAGAAGTTTGAAGGTGGTAACGAAATCTTTATTGTAACTGATGAAGCTCGTATAGCTGTACCAGTTGGAGATTATGTTTTGGAAGATGGCAGAGTTATTGTCGTTTCTGAAGAAGGCATAATTGATCGCATAGACGTAAAGAAAGAAGAAGAAGTTGAAGTCAAAGTTCCTGTTGAGGAAGTTGAGGTTGAGGCTTCAGAAGAATCTACTAAGGAGGAAACTCCTAAGAAAGTTATTGAATCTCAAACTACTGAAAAGCATTTTTCTGAGAAAGAAGAAAAGGAAGAAAAAATGGCTGACGTTGGAGATTGGGAAGGCATGGAAAAGCGAATCCAAAACTTGGAGGATGCTATAGCTGACCTAAAGAGAGATAAGGTTGAAGCATCATCTCAAATTGAAGAGTTGAAAGCTAAAAACCAAGAGTTGTCTGCTGAGTCAGCAACTAAGCCTATCAAACACAATCCCGAAAATGCTCAAAAAGCGAATGTAAGTGAAACTCAAAGAGGGCCACTAACTTCATTTCAGAGAGTTCTTAATCACTTAAATAAATAATCTAAAAATGGCCACAACGACCACTATTACTACAAACTATGTTGGAGATTTTGCCTCCAAATACATCAGCGCAGCTTTATTGAGCGCAGATACTTTATCGAAAAATCTCATTGAGGTTCTTCCAAATGTCAATTTCAAGACTACTTTACAGACTGTCAATCTAGACGATATCGTTAAGGATGCAACTTGTGACTTCACTCCTACATCAACTTTGACTCTTTCAGACAGAGTTCTTGAGGTTGAGCCTTTTCAGGTTAACCTACAGCTTTGCAAGAAAGACTTCTATGCAACTTGGATTGGTGGTCAAATGGGTTCTTCTGCTTATGATGGGTTGCCTGCTGATTTTGCTGATTACTTGATTGCTTATGCTGCTGGTAAAACTGCACAACGAATTGAGCAGAACATTTGGAATGGTAACGCTGCTACAAGCGGACAATTTGCAGGACTTGTTTCCTTATTGACTGCTGATGCAACAGTTAATGACGTTGCTGCTGTCGGTGGTGGTGTTGATTCCGCTAACGTAATTGCAGAAATAGGTAAAGTAGTTGATGCTACTCCTGCTGCTTTATATGGTAAGGAAGACTTAATCATTTATGTTTCTCAAAATGTAGGTAAAGCATACATCAGAGCTTTAGGTGGATTTGCTGCAACTGGATCAAATGGTTACCTTGCACAAGGTACAATGTGGGCAGGTAGAGAGCAGACTTTGTCTTTCGATGGCATTCGTGTTGAAATATGTAATGGCCTACCTGCAAATCACATGGTATGTGCTGAAAAAAGCAATCTTTTCTTCGGAACAGGTTTACAGTCAGATCAAAACGAAGTTCGTGTCTTAGACATGGCTGACCTTGATGGATCAGACAACATTCGAGTAATTCTCAGGTTCTTCGCTGGTGTTAATTTTGGCATCGGAGCTGATACTGTATTGTACTCGTAAAATTATTAAATTAACCAAAAGGGGGATGTGGGTTTATTCCCTATCCCCTTTTTTTATACTATCAAAAAATGGCGTGTGATTTATCAGCAGGAAGGGCCTTACCATGTAAGGATGTAGTAGGAGGCATAACAGCAGTCTACTTTACAAATTATGGAGACATTGGAACAGTTACTTTAAGCGCAGATGACGAGGTTTCAGATATGAGTGGAACTTTTTCTGCTTACAAGTATGATCTTAAAGGAGACTCTTCTTTTGAGCAGGCTGTAAATGTTTCTCGTGCTACTGGAACTACGTTCTATGAGCAGACACTAACACTTACCTTAACCAAGTTAAGCAAGGAAGACAACAAGCAGCTAAAATTATTAGCTTATGGCAGACCTCAAGTAGTAGTTGTTGATTACAACGGAAATGCTTTCTTGATGGGATTAGAAAACGGAGCTGATGCTTCTGCTGGAACAATCTCTACTGGAACTGCAATGGGAGATTTAAGTGGTTACACAATGACATTGGTGGCGCAAGAGAAATTGCCTGCTAACTTCATTAGCGGTGCTACAGATGCAAGTCCATACGCAGGAATGTCTAGTGCAACAGATACGATTGTTGTAGGTACAAACTCATAATAGTTAGAATTTATTGTGTTGGTTTTAGGGGAGAGGCTTTATGCCTCTTTTCTTTTGCAATAAACTTTGGTTTTTTAGTTACTTAATTACGATGCACATATTACAAGTATCAACAGGCAATCAAAACATTATTATCATTCCACGTTCATTTCCGAATGCGGTAACTGTTAAATTGATTGATGAGTCTACAAATACAACAGCAACGCCAACAGTTACTGTTTCTTCTGCTAATGGTTTTATGACTATAACAGGAGTTTTTACTGTTGTAGATGCTAGGTTCTATGGGCTGAAAGTGTTTGATGGGAATAATTTAATTTATCGTGATAGAGTTTTTGTAACTTCACAAACGGATTATCCAAAATATACTGTCAACGAGGGTGTGTATAAAGAGGAAAATTCAAACACTAACGAATTTATAATAGTACCATGAGCGATATTAGAATAGTAAATTTATCAGGTTACACTACGCCAGTAGTAAAAGAGCAGAGAGGCGAGGATTGGATTGCCTATGGCGAGGACAATATGTACTTCGATTATTTGATTGATCGTTACAATGGATCAGCGACCAATAACGCTATCATAAACGGAATGTCAGAGCTAATTTATGGTAAAGGTATAGATGCTTCAGACAGCAATAAAAGACCTGAACAATATGCTCAAATGAAATCTTTGTTTCAGGCAAAGACAATGAGACGAGTTTGCTCTGATTTTAAGATGATGGGCCAAGCAGCATTTCAAGTCATCTATTCTAAGGATCATTCACGAATCACAGAGGTACACCACATACCCATTGAAAGCTTAAGAGCTGAAAGATGCAACGAAGAGGGAGATGTTGAGGGATATTACTATGCTAAAAATTGGCACGATGTAAAAATGAAAAAAGAAACTCCTATGAGGATTCCAGCTTTTGGTTTCTCTAAGGATGGTATTGAGATTTTATACATTAGACCTTATCGTGCAGGTTATCACTATTATAGTCCAGTAGACTATCAAGGAGCTTTACCATTTGCATCTGTAGAAGAAGAGATAGCAAATTATTACATCAATGTAGTTCAGAATAATTTTAGTCCATCTATGCTCATCAACTTCAATAATGGAGTTCCTGATGAGAATGCAAGGTATGAGATAGAGCAACGCATAGCGCAAAAGTTTGCAGGCACATCTAATGCTGGTCGTTTTATTTTAGCTTTCAACGACTCTAAGGAGATGGCTGCTGATGTTACCCCAGTAAGTTTATCTGATGCAGCAGACCAGTATCAGTTTTTGTCAGATGAGGCATCTAAAAAGCTAATGGTAGGTCACAGGGTTACATCTCCTATGCTTTTAGGAATTAAAGATCAAACAGGGTTAGGAAACAACGCAGAAGAATTAAAGACAGCAAGTGAGCTTTTTGAGAATACTGTCATCGCCCCTATGCAAGAAACAATTCTTGATGCTTGTGATGAGATACTTGCTTACAATGAGATCGCTCTAAACCTTTATTTCATCACTTTACAGCCACTATCTTTCAAAGAGAATGTAGTTGTTGACCAAGAGACAAGAGAGCAAGAGACAGGCGTTAAATTAAGCTCAGTAAACTTAAAAAAACCTTGTCAATCAGGATATGAGCAATATGGAATGAAAATAAAAAATGGCAAGAAAGTTCCTAATTGCATTCCAATCAACAATAGCGAAGATGTTAAGCTAAAAGAGATTGATGGTCAAAAGGTTTACAACACAAAAGAAGAAGCAGAAGCTGCTGCATCTGCAAAAGGATGTCAAGGATATCACGAACACGAAGAGGATGGAATTATTTTTTATATGCCTTGCTATAGTCACGATGATATTAAAGCATTAGACGATGAAGAATATGGTAAAATCTATGAATCTTTAAGTGAGTTTGGTGAGGATATAGATTTAAACGAATGGGAGCTTGTTGAGGAATCTCCTGTGGACTATGAACATGAAGCTGCAATCGACAAGATGTATAATTTTGCATCTACTGGCACAGCTAGACCAAACGCTAAGAGCGTACAAGATGGAATTACTCCTGATGGCAGACCATACAAAATCAGATATCAATATACTGGAGGACTTCAAAAGAACACTAGAGAATTTTGTAGGTTAATGGTTAATGCGAAAAAAATATATCGCAAAGAAGACATTGTATCAATGAATAGTGTTCAGCTTAACTATGGCTGGGCAGAAAAAGGAAAACAGTCAGAAGGCTACTCAATATGGTTCTACAAAGGTGGAGGTAATTGTCATCATTTTTGGATGAGGCAAGTTTATATGGGTAAAGAAGGCACAAAGAATGTAGATGCTAGAAGTCCTAAAGCAGAAGTGGGAGTAGGTAAAGCTAAAAATCAAGGAGCAAAAATAATTAAGAACAATCCTAAAGTTGCAGAAAAGCCGATTAATATGCCAAACAATGGATTTGTAAACCCAAGATAAACTATGGCAACAGCATTATTTATATCAAGAGAAGATTTAGTACGAAACACGCTGATTTCAGGCAGCTTAGACGTTGACAAATTTATACAATTTATAAAAATTGCTCAAGTCATTCACGTTCAAAATTTTACAGGAACAAAGTTGTATGATGCAATCAGTAATATGATTATCAATAACACACTTACACAGGCTGACAATCCGAATTACTTAAAATTAGTTAATGATTTTATACAACCACTTTTGATCCAATACGCAATGGTGGAATATCTTCCTTTTGCAGCTTACACAGTAGGCAATGGAGGCGTTTACAAGCATACTTCAGAAACATCTGTAAGTGTTGACAAGTTAGAAGTAGATTATTTAATTGAAAAATCTCGCAAGTTAGCAGAGTATTACACAGAGAGATTTACAGATTATATGATTTACAATCAAAATCTTTTTCCTGAATATACAACTAACAATCAAAGCGATGTCTACCCTGACTACACAGTACAAAACACAGGTTGGAACTTGTAAGAAGACTTACAGGCCAAAACTAGAAAATCAAAATAAATTAAAAACATTCTTAAACAAAAAGAAAAAATGAGTTTTATAGAAATTTTTAAAGACAACAACGACTGGAATGAGAAAACAATTATTGGAGCTTGCAGTTTTGTCGTTTTAGTATTATTTGCAGGTATTGATCTTGCAACAGGAATATATGGCAAAGAGTTAGTTGTTAGCGATACAATTTTGCAATCTTTTATGATTTTAACTTTAGGATCGTTTGGAATTGCTTCAGCAGAAAACATTTTTCCATCTAACAAAAAACCCTGCGACTGTAAAAAATGAAAGACAAAGCTCAAACTGAAGGTAAACTAGACAACATCATTGATAGCGTAACAAAAAGAAACTTAACTATTTTAGGTGAAGAGACTACGCTTGGTCTAACTATTAAAAGTTTGGTTACCATTGCGATAGTTGTTGCATCGTTTGTTGGTTTATATTATCGTCTAGATGCACAAATTCAAGAAGCTAAAGAGCTTCCCGTTCAAACTATTTCTCGAACAGAATTTGAACTCAAAGATGAGCTGGTAAGAGAATCTGTAATTGATACAAAGGAAAAAATAGAAGTGGTCAAGAAAGAGATACATGACATAAAATTGCAGATGAATCGCATTGAGGATCGCTTGTATGAGATTAAAGTTTCAAGATGAGACAGTTTCTGTCCATTCTATTGATTTCATTTGGGTTTACTTTTCAGACCACAAATAAAGATTTAGAAAAAGACTTAAATAAAAATTTGTTGATTGTAGAGTACAATGCTCCTTTTAATTTAAAAAACGCTTACAAAGGCTTTGATTTATTATCAGGAGTAAGCAAAAACAGGGTTTGCATTGAAACAAGTCCTGAACAAAGAAAAGTGATGGCTATTAAAAATGTACCTACGTTAATTCTATTCTTAAACAATAAAGAAGTCAGTCGGTGGACAGCAGGGTTAGATATGCAAATACACACATCAACACAAGACATTCAAAGCGTAATTAATAAATACTAACTAAATGAAGCTATCTAAGAACTTTTCTTTAGCTGAGATGACTCGTAGTGCCACAGCAAAGTCGATAGGTCTTGACAACACGCCTAATGAGGCTCAAATAGAATTTTTAGTTGAGCTATGTGAGAAGGTATTGCAACCTGTACGCAATGAGTTTGGGCCTGTAATAATTAACTCAGGGTATAGAAGTCCAAAATTAAATGCTGCAATTGGTGGAAGCTCGTCAACCTCTCAGCATTGTTGCTTAAATGGCGCAGCAGCAGATATTTATTTTAAAAAAGATAGGTCAAAAGTTTTTCATTGGATTAAAGAAAATTTGATATTTGACCAGTTAATTTGGGAATTTGGTGACGAAAATGAGTCACTTGATAGTGATGGGCCAGCATGGATTCATGTTTCCTACAATTATGGTAAAAATAGAAATCAAATTTTAAAAGCAGTAAAACGAAATGGCAGAACCAAATACCTCAACTTTTGAAGATTTTATAAATGAATTGGAAAATAAAACTAGAAACACAAGTTGCAACATTGATAATCCTGATGATTGTGACTCTTGTGGTAGTTAGTGGGTGCGGTATTGCTCAACATACCCAGCAGAGTGTAACTGTACAGGACACAGTTGTAATCACAAAGGAAAGAACTCTTCACGACACGCTAACAGTCCAAAAGGACACAATAATTTACCAAGACAGGGTAAAGGTAGAAGTAAAGTGGCTAGAAGGTGAAAGGGTTTTTGTTAATGCAGAATGCCCAACAGATACTGTAAGAGTAGAAAAAATAAAGATTGTCAACCAAAAAATAGTAGAAAAAAGACGAGGTTGGGAATTTTATACTGGACTAGGTATTTCAATACTATTTCTTTTGGTCATAGTTAAGGAAGTTGTAGGAAAGGTCTTTTAAGACCATTTAAAAGCGTTCTAATGGCATATTACCATGCGTATGGTATGTTTGTATGGTTGGCATAAATTAAATGCCTTAGAATAAAGAAAAATGCCTTTAAGATATTATTGCTTTTTTTTTTAAGTTTATTTGGTAGTGTAAAAATTAATTAATATTTTTTACTAATTAGTTAGTATTATTATTACTAATATTAGTTATTATTAGTTATTATTATTAGTTAATTAGTTAATAATTAGTAGTTAGTAGTTATTTATGAAAGAAGAATGGTATTTTTTATATTGGGATGAATTACCTAGTTTTGTAGTAAATGAGGAAAACTCCGAAATACTACGTTGGAAAATATAAGAAAATTGAAGCGTTTGACGTTGTCCTAGATTTTCAAGAAAATAACTATAATTTAGGAACTGCGATTACTTACTTGTTAAGAGCAGGAAATAAGTCAAATAATCCAATGACTCAAGACATCCAAAAAGCAATAGCGCATTTGGAAAAAGAACTGGAACATCAACAATCTAAAAATAAAAATCACTTTGAATACTTCAAGAGTCACCACGCTTCAGCAACTAAAACAGACAGACAAGATGGAATGGCAATATTATACGAACAAAGCGAAGAGGAGAAAAATTGATTTCTTATTAAAAGAAGCTGCATTGACATTTGCTAACTGTGCAAACAACAGCAAAGCAAGGATTGATGCTAAAAAGAAAGAGCAAGAAATATTATCTGAAATAAATAAAATTGATCCCCACTTTGCCGAATCATGCGGTTATAGAAATTGAAGTTGGAAAGGTAACTTCACTAAATATGTTCTATGCTTCTAAGCATTGGATAGTTCGTAAGAAAGCAAAAGATAAGTTTTCTGCGGAGATACTTGAGCAACTGAACAAGTACGATAAAATCACATTTAAATCAATTACAGTTAAGGTAGAAACGAATCTAAGGTATGACATAGACAACTGCATAATGGTTGCTAAGTTTGCGTTAGATGCTTTTAAAGATTGGGGAGGTATTCCTGATGACACAAAGGAGTTTGTTCCTAAGTTAACTATGGAGTACAATCCTAATCTTGAAAAAAATACATCTAAAGTTTTTTACAGAGGATTTGTTTCATAAAAATTTTATGACTACTATTGTAGTGTTCAATCATAAAATTAATTCAAATGACATTATCACACGAGGGCAAAGATGCCTTAATAGAATACCAACAGGCAAGAATTGTTGCGCTAAGAAAGCGTAATACATTTCTTGAAAAGTTGCATCTAAAAAACCCAAAGAAGTTGCATGATGAAAAATCCAAAGAGGATGAGCAACAATTAAATTACATTTTTACTAAATATTAAAACACAATGGCAAAAATTATAAGTATAGCTGATACAGGAGAGATGTGGAAAGAGTTTCATATTTTAAATGTTCAATTTGATGATGGCGGTGGAGGAAAGGCTTTAGCTAAGTCCACAACGCCTTACTACAAAGTAGGAGACGAAGTAGAATACACGAAAAAAAGCGGTGGTGGTATTAGGATACAGAAAGACCAAACACCATATCAAAACTCAAATACTGGTTCTAATAGTTCAGGATCAGGTAATGACAAGTCTGAACAGATTGCAAGAGCTGTTGTATTTAAAGGAGCAGTTGATTTGGTAGCTTCTAGCAAGTTAGATATTAAAAACATTTCTGACTTTGTTGATAAGTACCTTCCTGTATTGACTGGAGAAGTCAAGGTCAACACCTACAAAGACCACTTCGAGTCTGAAGGTTCTGCCGACAATTTACCATTTTAAATAAAGCCCTACTTCGGTAGGGTTTTTTTCTTTTCTTTACATTTACTATGCCAACACATCCTGCACTTGCAAAAAGTGGAGAGGTATTCGACTATCTCCAAAAAGCCAAAAAAGGTTTGATTCCTGAATCATCAAAATTTGGTCATGCTGAAATTGATGACTATTTGAGATTTAAACGAGGCAATTTTGTAATATGTACAGGTCATGCTAATGTTGGAAAGACTCACACAATGATCTATCTGATGTTAATGCACACTCAGAACAACGGAACAAAGTGGTTGATTTACTCTTCAGAGAACGATGTAAAAACATTACAGAGAAAGCTACTAGAATTTTTATGTGGTAAGCAGATTAAATACATTGATGACTCGGAGTTTGCAAGGCATTATGATTACATACAAGGACATTTCCAGTTTATTGATCCTGACAAACTATATGATGTTTTTGATTTGTTGGAAACAATGCAAGACATATATGACGAATGGCCATTTGAAGGCTCTATGATTGATCCATATAACTCAATGACTATAAATCAAAAGAAGTTAGGAAAGATATCATCACACGAATATCATTACGAGGCAACATCTCACATGAGATTGTTTTGCAAGAATTTAAATGCTACATTGATACTTTGTTGTCATCCAAATACAGAAGCGTTGAGAAAAATACATTACAAAGGACATCCTTATGAGGGCCATCCAATTCCTCCAATGTCATCTGACATAGAAGGTGGTGGTAAATTTGTAAACAGAGCTGATGAATTAATCTGTGTTCATAGATACACGCAACACGAAACTGACTGGGTTTATACAGATATACACATAAGAAAAGTAAAAGATATGGAATCAGGAGGTAGACCTACTCCTTTAGAAAATCCAGTACGAATACAATCAATGAAAGGAAATGTTGGTTATTTTGTAGGTCAAAAAACTTTGATAAATTTACCTAATTCAAAATCAGATACAGATGTTCCCTTTTGACAGCTCCTTTAACGAATTACATATAAGAGAAAAGCTCATCTTGTTTGGTGACCATTTGGTTTGGTTAAATGATTGCGCTATGCAAGAGAAAAATTTAGAAATTCAAAACGAGATAATCAATCAAGTAATTCAGTTAACTGATGTGATGAGATGTTTGGAATATTTTATGGATTATGAAAGGACTGCAAACAGTAAAATTCAAGAGAGAAGTCTAGACCTAGCAAAACTAAAACTAGAAAACAGAGATTTAAGAGAAAGAATAAGCAATTACGAAAAGGCATTAGACAATGCAGCGGAAAATATTTAGAAACATACAACCTAAAGATACTTTTAAAGTTGTAAAGACTGGTGAACATTTTACAGTCATATCACGATCAACATATTACTGCGGTAAGTGTAAGTGTAAACCTTTACAACCTTGTGATAAATTTAAAGAAATGTCATTTATTGTGGTAAAATCACACAGAGGTAAATGGAATTTTTCACTTAAACAAATAAATGCTAAATTTGATACAGACGATATACGATGGACATAAACAAACTCATACTAGCCAAGAACTCTTTTTTTGAAGGTGTAACCAGTTTAGATCGAAAGAGAGAGAACGTATATCTAAGAGCAGCTTTTGCAAATGCTTTTAGACCTATTTCAAGAGTCATTGATCTTGGTGCTGTTTTACACAGGGATCACTCGTCAATTATTTACTATTGTAAAACTCATGAATCAAACATTAAGTATGATGATTACAAAAAAATATATGATAAGGCTTTAGAAGTAAAAAATCAATATATTGATGAAGATGAAAATTTAAATATTGATTTACTTTTGTCATCAATAAAAGAACTAAAAGAAAAAATAAGACTCCAAGAAAAAACAATAGAAGATTTAACAACATACAAAGTAAAGTATGAAAATATAAGAAAGGTCTTATGAATTACAGTATTCGCCTCATCCCCATTCTAGGTTTTATGGTTGGACTCAATTATCTTGATTTCTCAGGGGGTGAGAGCGAATACGATGACCTTGAGATATTAGGAAGTAGAAAGGAAATACAAATAGGACTAGGACTATTCATTTTACAAATTGTGTGGTGATACTAGAGCTGCTATCACAACGACACGAGGAATGGCTTAAAATGGCTAGGTCGTTTGGTACAGACACACATGAAGCAGAAGACCTTGTTCAAGAGATGTACTTGAGAATGTATAAGTATGTTGACAACCCTGAAAGAATTATGTACAACGAAACAGAGGTAAACACCTATTTTGTGTTTGTTGTATTAAGAAATTTATTTTTTTCATCAAAAAAATCAGTATCTTATTTGGTGGCTTTACAGATTGAAGAGCTAAATGAGCTAGATGGAGAGATGGAAGATGTGAATTATGAATTTGAAGAAGCTCATAGAAACTTAATTGATGACCTGTGGGCAGAAGTCGAAACGTGGCATTGGTACGACACGAAGTTATTTAAACTGTATCATAATACGGACATGACGATAAAAAAGTTATCGGAAGAAACAAAAATTAGTGAGCGTTCAATTTGGAATACATTAGACAATGGAAGAAAAAAAATCAAACAAAGGCAAGAAAAAAGCTACGAAATCTACAAAAAAGCAAAGAAGTAAAGGTTTAGGAGATACGATAGAGAAGATAACAAAGGCAACTGGTATAAAAGCAGCAGTTGATGCGTTTGTAGATGCCACAGGAATTGATTGTGGTTGTGACAAGAGAAAGGAAAAGCTAAACGAGATATTCAGATACAGACAGCCTGAGTGTTTAGTCAAAGAAGAATATGATTTTCTTGAAGTGGTTCTGACTAAAAATATAATAATGGCAGAAGAGCAAGAGGTTATAAATAAAATCTTCAACAGAGTCTTTCACAAAAACGTACAGGTAACAAGTTGTGGTTCTTGCTTACAATCTCGCATTGATCAACTGAAGCAAATATTTGACACCTATGGTGACGAATAGCAGAAGGAGATATTCAAAGCAACAAGGAGACTTATCTGAGAAGAGATTTATTCAAGCTTGCGAAAAAGTAGGATATGAAGTAAAAAAAGCAACAGTCAAAGAAGATATCTATTCTCATATTGATTACTGGGTAAAGCGCAGAGGGGATTGGTATGGTGTAGATGTTAAAGGCAATCGCCATCCTAAAACTATTTGGGTAGAGTTTCAAAACGTCAGGGGTAAAACTGGGTGGCTACATGGCGAAGCAGAATTTATTGCATTTGACATAGCAGAGGAAGGTGGTTTTTGTGTCGTGCGTAGGGAAGAACTTAAAGAGTGGTGTGTTGTAAATGTGGATTCAGAGTTTGTAACTAAAGAAAACGCCTACAGAAAACTTTATCAGAGAGATCAGAGAAAAGATGTACTAACCAAAATACACCTAACAGATTTGCAAGAATTAAAGTCATTTAAATTACTTAGGTATGCCACTATCTAAACCAAACAACGAAAAAGAGTCAGACTTCATTCCACGATGCATGAAAGAAATGAAGGGAGAGTTTCCTGATCCGAAGCAACGGATGGCAATATGTATTACTCAATGGAAAAAAGGAACAAATTTAGAGCTTGAATCTTTTTCAGATTATCCTCACTCTGTATCTAATAACGCAAAGAGAGGCATTGAGCTAAACAAAAAGTACAAGAATAAATGTGCCACAGGCGTAGGTAAGGCAAGAGCGCAACAGCTCGCACAAAAGAAACCCATAAGCGTAAAGACAATCAAAAGAATGTATTCATACTTATCACGAGCAGAGGAATATTATGACGAAGGTGATACAAGTGCTTGTGGTACTATCTCTTTTCTATTATGGGGAGGTCTAGCAGGCAAGCGTTGGGCAGGGAGTAAGCTAAAAAAACTAGGCTTACTATAAATTTTTAACATTTTTTGTTGGTAATAAAGAAATAATTACTATCTTAGAAGAGTTCAATTATAAAACTATTCTAATGAAAATTAAAATTAAATGTAATGTCTGCGACAAAAGTCCAGTACACACATTGCCTAATCCTGAATCTGTTTCAGAAGGAACAGAAGTATTATGTTCTAGTTGTAATAAATGGCTTGCAACTGCATCAATTTCTAGCAAATACCATATAGGAGTCTATCGTAAAAAACCTATCATGAAATGGTCGAAGGTCATGGAATGGGACATGGAAGACGATACATACTATGATGAAGATAAAGATGTTATGTATAAAAATTATCCTGTTGAATATATAAGCTCATGAAAAAGAAACTAACACTACAACACTACATCGCATATCTAGTCGCAAGCATTTTGATGTGCCTAGTATTTTTATTACCTCTTGCTGGTACTGCATTAATTAAACATATATTTGGTTTATGATACGTTTAGAGGTAGCATACACAGAAAACGCAGGAAGGTTCTACAGAGGACACCTAACTATTAACGGAGAAAAGATTGAAACTTTTAACTGGTTGCATGAGGTTAATGAATACCTAGTAGAAAAAGGTTCAAAAGTTGTATTCCCACAAGGAACAGATGAAGGCGATATTTATGACATTCAAAAGAAAGCTACAGATCAAGTAGGCTTCTTAGTTATTGCTCATGATGCAATGGATATATTATGAAAATATTAAACTTATACGCTTGTTTAGGAGGTAATAGATATAAGTGGGGAGATGAACACGAGGTAACCGCAGTTGAATGGGATGAAGAACTTGCTAAGCTATATCAAGAAAGATTCCCAAATGACAAAGTTATAGTTGCAGATGCTCATCAATACTTATTAGACCATTACAAAGAGTTTGATTTTATTTGGACTTCTCCACCTTGTCCAACACATAGTAGGGCAAGAGGTTATAATACTAAAGTCAAAACAGTTTATCCAGATATGAAACTATATGAAGAAATATTATTACTTCAAACAGTTTCAAAAGGAAAAAATCCAAGATTTAAAGGAAAATTTGTTGTTGAAAATGTAATACCTTATTATGAGCCATTGATACCCGCACAAAAAAGAGGAAGGCACTTATATTGGACTAATTTTTTATTGCCAAATAAATTAAGTGATAGACATTGCACAATTTCAGGAGGTAAAAATGAGGTACAAAAATTATGTAAATTTCACGATTATAATTTTTATGATTATAAAGGCAAACAACCAACAAATAAAATTGCAAGAAATCTTGTAGATTATGAAGCTGGTAAAACTATACTAGATACTGCTCTTGGCATTATGCAAAATCAAAACCCAACACAAACACAACTTTTTTAAATGATAACATTACTCAATGGAGATACTTGGGATAGAGATGCTCTAGTCAAAAAAATGTATGATGATGACTTTTATTATGGTCATTTAGGATCAGCAGCGATGAGTTCATCAAGTATAAAGCTCTTAAATCAGAGTCCTAAGACATACAAATTCGTAACACAATACGGACAACAAACAAGCTCTCCAGCTTTAGAGATAGGCAATTTCATCCACACAATGGTTCTAGAGCCACATCTAATAGAAGAAAGGTTTCATATAGTTAATGTGCAAAGCAGGGCCTCTAAGGCCTACAAAGAAGCAAAGGCAAAATCCAATAAAATCGTATTAACATCAAAAGAACACGACCAAAACATGAGGATCGTAGATGCTGTATTAAGGAATGAACACGTTTTATCAATGATAGGAGGTTGTGATTTTGAGATTCCAGCGATAGATATGTTAGAGGGTTATGCTTTCAGAGGTAAAGCCGACATATATGATGCCAAACATAGCTTTATTGCAGACCTTAAAACAACTCAAGACCTGAATAAATTTGAATGGTCGGCAGATAAATATGGATATGACGTACAGGCATTCATTTACACAGAGCTGTTTAATGTACCATTCTCTAACTTTCACTTCATAGCAGTAGACAAAAACACATTAGACATTGGAATTATAGGAATGGAGCAGTCATTCATAAACAAGGGCTATAAAAAACTAAAAGAAGCCTTAGAGATATACAAACAATTTTTCGTTAATCATAATGACATTGACTCATACACTTTAAGAATGACATTAACATGAGGGAAGACTTTATCAGGATTGCAATGGCTCAACTAAGAGTCAAATACAAATACAAACCTCAGAGACTAGCTATTGCAGCTTTGATGTATCGTAAATGGATAGAACGACAAGCTAAATGAAAGACAAAAAAGAAAAGATTAGATTTATACCTTGCGACAATGATACAATGGTAAGGCATGACATAGCAAGAGCTAAGAAAAAAAAGAAGTATAAACAATGGTCAACTAAAGTCCATAAAAATCTTAAAAATCGTTAATTGAAAAAACACACCAAGCTCTACCTTAAAGAGATGGGTTACGATATTACTGACTTTATCGCCTGTGAAAATTGCGGAGGTCAGGCAATAGACATTCACCACATACAATCAAGAGGAATGGGTGGAAGCAAACAAGCTGACACGATAGAAAACCTGATGGCACTATGCAGAAATTGTCATTATATTTACGGAGATAAAAAAGATTACAGAGACTGGTTGCAAGATATTCACAATAAAAAGTTACTTGAGAGAAACCGATAAGAACGGAAATCTACGGAAATGGAAAAAGACAATAAAGGAAGATTTGCTAAAGGGAATAGTGGTAGACCTGCTGGAACGCCAAACAAGGTCACAAACAACATAAGAGAAGCATTTCAAAAACTTATAGAGGGTAACCTAGACAATATGACTTTATGGCTATCAGATGTAGCAGCAGATGATCCTAAGTCAGCTTTAGATATTATTTGTAAATTAGGGGAGTATACAACTCCTAAACTTGCAAGAGTTGAAAACAAACTAGAAGCTGAAGAAGGTATCACCGAAATAAAACTAAATTTTGTCGACTCTAGAGATTAATTATGGGCCATTATTCATTAAGAACTGGCAAGCAGAAAGCAAAATTGTAATCAATCAAGGAGGAACAAGAAGTGGTAAAACATATTCTTTGTTGCAGCTCCTGATCGTCAAAGCATTTGAACACAAAGGCAAAGTATTCACTATTGTAAGAAAGTCACTCCCATCGCTTAAAATGACAGCGTACAGGGATTTCTTTGAGATACTAAACAACCTAGACTTATATTCAGAGACAGACCACAATAAATCAGACTACACCTACAGTCTTAATGGAAACTTATTTGAGTTTGTATCATTAGATCAACCACAGAAGAAACGTGGAGCGAGAAGAGACTTCTTATTCTGCAATGAGGCAAATGAACTAACATGGGAAGATTTCTTTCAATTACTTGTTAGAACAACTGATAAGATATGGCTTGACTACAACCCATCTGACTCTTTTCATTGGATATATGATAAGCTCCTTGTAAGGGATGATGTAACATACATACAAAGCACATATAAAGACAATCCGTTCCTAGAGCAAACAATCGTAGATGAGATAGAAAGGTTACAGGGTACAGATGATGATTACTGGAGAATCTATGGATTAGGTGAGAGAGGTTTATCAAGAGCTACTGTGTTTCAGTTTAATGTGGTAGATGATCCCAAAGGTCAGTTGGTTTCATTTGGTCTTGACTTTGGATTCACGAATGATCCAACATCTCTTGTTCAGGTTTACAAGGATGGTGATGACTTATACATTCACGAGATGATGTATCACACACAGCTTACCAATTCAGATATATCAGATAAGTTTGCAGAGTTAGGTCTTACAAGATATGATGAGATATGGGCAGACTCAGCAGAGCCTAAAAGTATAGAAGAGCTTCACAGATTTGGATGGAACATAAAACCTACTGCAAAGGGTGCTGATAGCATAATGGCAGGCATAGACATCTTAAAACGTCATAAGATATATGTAACCAAAGGAAGTGACAACACAATTAGAGAGTTTCAGAATTACAAATGGCAAGAGGACAAGAATGGTAACCTATTAAACAAACCCATAGACAAGTTCAATCACGCCATAGATGCGGTCAGATATGCTACCTTTAACAGACTAAGCAAACCGAATTACGGAAGGTATGCAATAAGATAAACAAAAAAGGTTATTTATAGGATGGAACTCAAAGTAATTGTACCCACTTCATTAAAGGAAATCACACTAAGTCAGTATCAACGCTTTGCTAGGCTTGATGGTGATGATGAGTTCATTAGTAAAAAGATGCTTGACATATTCTGCAATGTTCCGTTGAATGAGTTGCCTAACATTCGATTTAAAGACGTTTCTAAGGTTTCTCATAAGCTAACGAATATGATGAGAGAAAGACCTCGTCTAACGCAAAGATTTAAATTAGACAATAAAGAGTTTGGATTCATCCCTTCATTAGAAGATATTTCCTATGGTGAGTTTGTTGATCTAGATACATACATGGCAGATGTCAAAAACCTCCACAAGACAATGGCAGTTCTATACAGGCCAATCAAAAGGAAGATCGGAAAGAGATATACAATAGAAAGCTATGAGAGTTCTGATAACTACTCACACTTGATGAAGGATGCGCCTATGGATGTAGTGATGGGAGCTGTGGTTTTTTTTTGGACTTTAGGAAAAGATTTGCTAACAACTACCCTGACCTCTTTGGAGAACAGCAGGAACAAGAAGATTTCAGCAGACAAGGAGCATTCGCCAAACGATGGGGATGGTACACTACATTCTATTCGCTTAGTCAAGGAGATGTTAGAAGATTTGACGAAGTCTCAAAATTATCAGCTAGACAATGTCTTACCTTTTTATCCTTTGAAAAACACAAAAGCGAAACAGAAAACAACATACTCAAAAGCAAAATGAAATGAGGCAGTTTTATAAAATCACAGAAACCATAAAAACACAACTACTTGCAAACAGCCAATGTAACGTAGTAACCTTTGGAGACATCTTTGATGTAGACTTAAACAAGCAAACCATATTTCCTTTAGGTCATATCATAGTAAACCAAACATCTTTTGAAGGACAGATTGTAAGAGTGAACTTGACAGTCATGGCAATGGATGTTGTTGATGAAACTAAAGAGAACATTCGTGACCAAAACGATCCTTTCTTTGGCATAAGCAATGAGCAAGATATACTAAACACACAACTGGCTGTCATTAATTCTGTAGTCGTTGAGCTTCGTAGAGGTGACCTGTACAAAGACCTGTATCAATTAGATGGTAATGTGGTATGCACACCTTTTACAGAACGCTTTGAAAACTTACTAGCAGGTTGGGGAGCTACGTTTGATGTGCTAATGCCTAACACAGAAATCAGTACCTGCTAATGGCAAGAGAGCAAAACATAAAATCTGTACTAGATAGATTTGCTACTCAAATAGTAGAGCAGTCAAGAAAGAATCTAAGAAAGCACAATGTAACAGGAGCTTTATCAGAGTCAATAACCTATGAAACAGCTACAGGGCCAAATTCATTCTCTATGGAAATAGATATGGAGAAGTATGGTGATTTTCTTGATTCAGGTGTTAGTGGTACAAAAAGAAAATACGACACTCCTTATGCTTATACTAATAAGATGCCTCCATCTCGTGTGTTTTCTCAATGGGTAATCAAGAGAGGGTTATCAGGGGTGAGAGATAAAAAAACAGGAAGGTTTATAAAGAGAAAAAGTATGCAATATGCAATAGCAAAAAGCATATACTACAATGGAATAAAACCAACCAAGTTTTTTACAAAACCATTTAACCTAGCGTTTCAACAATTACCTGCTGAGATAGTAGCAGCCTTTGAATTGAACGTAGACGATTTTAAAGCATTTACAAGAAAAACTAAGAAATAATGAGCGTACCAGTAAAAAGTGTTCCTACATCATTAAAGATGGCAAGAAGTCCTATCTTTTACACAGGCAAAAACAATGCACAAACAAATGACACTTTAGATTATATGTCATTGGGATTAAAGGTTTGGTCAGGAAGAAAGTCTCTTGTTCCATCTGTTAACAATTACAGCTTGAGTAAAAACACATCTATTAATCAAGTAATAAATTTTGAGGTTAGCAATTTAATTAAATCAGAGTTCTTGCATGATTTTGATATTTATAATGATATAGGTTATTCACAATCTCCAGCAGGAGAGATGTTATGGACAAACGGAACTGGCGAATGGAAATACTCAGATAATGGAGCAGCTCCAGTTACTGCGATTTGGGAAGCTACAACAGGTTCTGCTTTTTTAACAACAAGCGGATGGTCACCTTTACCTAATGTTGGTAATACAGCACACACATCTGCTATTGTTTGTTTACCAAGAACAAGATATGTATTAAGTTCAAATTATGAATCTTTAGCTATATACAATAGTTCTGCTAACGAGTTCACAAGTATAACAATTACTTGGAACAATGGAGATTCAGATACATTTTACAATAATGATGGTTCAGGTACAATTCCTGATCGAACAACAGAAAGCACTCAGGACATATTAATTTACGCTGGAGTAGGGCCTGCAAATTTAAATAATAATGCTGGGCTTGATGCTTCTATTTTACCACAAAATCACACAACAGGAGATTATTACGATGTTATCTTAAAAGATGCAGGAGATTCTGTTATTGGAACTGTAAGATATGAGCTTACATGTGAGCCTAAATACACACCTTATCAGATAGCCTTTGTAAATCGCTATGGTGTTACAGACTTTATAACTTTTTTTAAAGCAAGTACAGAAGCAGGTAATTTCACAAATAGCTCATTCAAGAAAAGCATCTATCAAGATGGGTTTACAACTGTAAGTCTTCAAGGTGGACAATACGAAGATTTTAACATAAACAGTCAAAACAGCATCACAATGAATACTGGTTGGGTTGATGAGAATTATGCAGAGGTTATCCAAGACATAATGATGAGTGAACAAGTTGCTGTTCTAGTAAACGGAAGTTGGATTGCTGTTAACCCAACAAGAGGAACAGTAGAATATCAAAAGAGTGTCAATGTAGGAGTAATCAACTACACAGTTATCTTCACCTTTGCATTTAATCAGCGACCATTAATAAAATGAATCAAATTGATATTTACATTGGGGATTATAGGCTTGACTTGTTTCAAGACGAGCAAATAAGTATTGACCTAGCAATTCAAAACTATCAAGACATCTCTAAGGTATTTACTGACGTTACGCAACCTTTTACTGTTCCTGCTAGTGATTGGAACAATGAGGTAATGCACAACTATTACAGGACAGACATTACAGCCTCACAGATAACAACATCATACGGATCATCTGCAAACACATTTGACTTTAGGTTAAGACAAGCAGCAAGGATAGAGATTAACTCAGTACCATTTAGGACAGGAGTCATTCAGATGAACAATGTCTTGATAAAAGACAACGAGCCAAACTCATATTCATTAACATTCTTTGGTGACTTAGTAAACTTATCTGATTTGTTTGGAGAGGATTATCTCTACGATTTAGATTTAAGTGCATACGATCACACTTACGATGCTACTACAGTACAATCAGGATTTGATTCAGATGCCTTAAATAGTGGTGATATGTTTTACCCATTAATGAGTCCACAGAACAACTGGTTCTATAATAGTTCAGCATCGTCTCACAGCTCATCAAACATTGCTTTTCATAACACACATAGTCATGGAGTAACTTGGAATCAGTTAAAACCCTGTTTGAAAGTAGATAAGATATTAAATGCCATTGCTACAAAGTATGGATTGACGTTTAGTGGATCATTTTTAACTACCTCACCATTTACTAAATTGTTTTTATGGCTTCATCGTTATGAAGGGTATTTATTTAATTCAGCTTCTGCTATTGATTGGCAGCTTGTAAATTTTAACAGAACAACAGGTGGTGGAACAGAGTTTAATTTAACAACCGACACTTGGACAGTTGTTACAACTAATATTTATCAGCTAAACATAACAGTTCAAAACGTATCTGTAGATTATGAGTTAGCAATATTCCAAAATGGAACAGAGGTAGGAATATCTCAAATAAACGCTCACGCAAGTTCTTCAGTTACTACAACATTTGATGGTTTTGGTTTTGAAGCTGGTGACACAGTAAACCTTTACATAAGACCACAAACTCCAGTTCAATTCAATTATCAAGTTACAGATTATGAGGCTATTGATGTTGCTTTAGACAAAAAATTTGAGGTAGATCAGTCGCTGGGTGCAACATACAATTTTCAATTAGCAGTTAGTCCATTACTACCTGAGATAAAAGTCAAAGACTTTTTAGGAGGTATTATACAAATGCACAATTTAGTGGTTATTCCAACAAGTCAAACAACTTTTACCTTTCAGACATTAGATAGTTATTTTGCTGCTGGTACAGATCAAGACATTCAGCAGTACATTAATGTTGATGAGATATCTGTACAAAGGCCCTCTCTGTATAGACAGATTGAGTTCTCTTACAAAGACACTAATCAGATATTAGGATTTGAATTTCAAAGGTTAAATGTATCAGGATATGGAGATTTGTTCTCTAACTTCTCTTGGGATGGGCCTGATTTTAAACTAGAGTTACCATTTGAGAATCCTTTATTTGAAAGATTAACAAATCTTGATAATTCAGCACTAACAAATGTACTAGTCTACAAGAGTATAACACAGAACACAAACACATCAAACGAGTTTAATCCATACTTAGGTGCGCCTGTATTAGTTTATGGTGAGTTCTCTTTAGATATCTCTGCAAACCCTATTGGGTTTATTGATGATTCAGGAAACTCAACTCAAATAGATCAAGTGTGGTATGCAAATGTATCTTCTACAAGCATAGGTACAGGACAAGCGTTGTCTTTAAACTTTGGCGGTGACCTTGATCCTTTTTATTTAGTTAGTGTTGGAAAAAGCCTGTATCAGACTTACTGGTCAAATTACATACTAGGTCTTTATAATGAGAACAGAAGGGTTTATCAAGTAAAAGCAAAGTTGCCTTTGGGTGACATAATCAATTTGCAACTGAACAACAAAATCATTTGGAACAATCAAAAATGGATTATCAACACAGCATCTGTAAACATGGCTACAAATGAAGTAAAATTTGAATTGCTTAATGAGGTATGAAAAATAGTTATTTAAGTTACTTAATAGAACTCTTACAGTCTGATGAATGGAAAGATGTTAGTCATGATGTGGAAATAGCAAAAGGTAAATATAAGATTCCACAGACTTGGAATGAGTTTTTAAAACGTAGATAATGGCAGTAGTTGAAACGATAAAAATTGAGGGGGATACTTCAGGTATTGAAAACAAGATACAAAAGTTAAACAAAACTATTGAAGGTCTAGTAGATACAGTAGAGGATGTCGGTACTGAGTCAAAGAAGAGCTTTGACAAGATGGATAAGGAGTCTGCTGAAACGACTAAAGCGGTCAAAAAAACTGATGGCACATTAAAAGGATTTATAAAAAATATAAAACTTGCTGCTGTAGCTGCTGCTGGAATAGCTGTTGTAAAAGGAGCATTTCAACAAACTCAGGTTGCTGTTGATGCTGTTAATACAGCAATGAATACGTTAACTATTGCAATAAATAATTTTCAATCAATATTTTCAGGAGGAATAATTCAAGGACTAAAAACTGCTTTTGAATTAGGTAAACAACTTACAAAGTTAGAGAAAGAGGCTTTATTGGCAGACGTTGAAAGACAAAAGGTTCAATTAGAGAATCAAAAATTAGCAGAAAAATCTCGTCAAGATAGAGATGATATTACAAAAAGTATAAAAGATAGAATCGCTGCAAATGAAAACATAGCTACAATTCTTGATGCGCAGATAATTAAAGAAAAAACACTAATTGAACAACAAGTAGCTGCAGCTCAAGCAAGATTTGATGCTTCAGGAAAAATTGAAGATGAAATTGTTTTACGTCAAAAACAACTTCAATTAAGTGAGTTAGAAGAAAGAACCACAAGCGTTGAGTCAGAAAGATTAGCAAATGAAAATGCTTTAAGAACAGAACAAAATTCTCTTAGAGAGCAACAAAATATTAATGATGCTGAAGCTATTAGATTAGGACTTGAGATAATTAGAGTAAATAAAAAATCTAAAGAAACTGATGTTTTATTAGAAGACGTTCTTGTTGGATCTAAAGAAACTTTTGCAAATACTTATATAGGTAGATTAAAAGAGCAAGCACACTTTGCTAAAAGATCAATGCAACTTCTTATAAATTTTAACAATAAAAGAATTGAAGAAGAGGAAAAAGCAGGAAATACCGAAACCGCAGAATACGAAGCGTTGTTGCAGAATAAATTAGCTTTAGAAGCTCAATACAATGAAGAATCTTTAGCTTTTCAAAATGAAATTTTTCAAGCAAGAGCAGATAATATTGTAGGAGGTTTTGATTTAGCTAGTCAAAGCGCACAAGCCTTTGCTGACTTAAATGATGCACTAAGCGCAGGTGATCAGGCTAACGCAGAGGAAGCATTTAAAAGAACTAAGGCCTTACAACTTGCTGGAGCGATTGCAAATACAGCAGCGGCAGTTACTGCTCAGTTAGCAGTTCCTCAAGATGCTTTAACAGGAGCAAATTTTGTTAAGGCAGGAATTGCTTTGACTACAGGACTTGCACAGATAGCAACAATAGAAAGCACTAAATTTGAACAACAGGCTACGACCTCACCATCTACAACTGTTTCAGCTCCAACACAACCTGCTCAATTTAATATTGTGGGACAAAGCGGAACAAATCAGTTACTTGAAGGTATAGCAGGAACATTTGACCGACCTGTAAGAGCTTATGTCGTTAGTGGCGAGGTTCTCTCAGGTTCTCAATTAGATAGACAACGAATAAGAACAGCAACATTCCCATGAAGATAGTAGAATTAATTTTAGACGAGATGGAAGAGCTAATGGGCATTCAAGCCATTAGTATTGTAGAGAATCCAGCAATAGAAGAAAACTTTGTAGCCTTAAAATCACAAGAGGTAGAGTTTGCAAAGCAAGATGAAGAGAAGCGAATACTATTAGGCGCAGCTCTAATCCCTAACAAACCCATCTATCGTCAAAATGGAGATGAGGAATTTTATGTGTACTTTACAAAAGAAACGATCAGAAAAGCTAGTGAGTTGTTTTTTCAAAACAGCAACCAAAACGAGTCAACACTAGAACATGAGGTTGCTCTTAACGGACTAAGCGTTGTTGAGTCTTGGCTTGTTGAGGATGACGAAAAAGATAAGTCTAGAATTTATGGTTTAGATGTTCCAGTAGGAACTTGGATGGTTTCTATGAAGGTCAACAACGATGACATTTGGAATAACTATGTAAAGACCAACAAGGTCAAAGGCTTCTCAATAGAAGGATTCTTTGTAGATAAGGTAGACTTTTCTGCTCAAGAGATATCTGAGGAAGATGCTGCTGCTGAAGTTTTGTTAATGTTAGCTAAAGAAGCATTACTATGAGAGGCGCAGTAAGACTACCTGTAGTATCACCAAAAGGAGCGAGTAGAGGTTGCCTTTGCTGGGAATCAAACACATACTCAAAGAGTTGCTGTGATGGCAGCCTTCATGCACAAGGAATTGGGCAGACAATAAGCGCATTAATACCATTCTCTGACGAGGTATGGGAGCTTCAGAAAAATAAATGGAATAGGATTCACGACACTTACAATCAATTATAAATGGGAACACCACTAACTGGCAAAACGCCTGCAAATACATACGATGCTCTTATCAAGATAGGAGACAACTCACCACTAACTAGCAATTTAAAAGTCTTGAGTGATGGTTTAGGTAATGATTTACCTCTAACTGTCTCTTCGACTGCTATTACTATTACAGGAAACGCAACTTTTAGTGCTAATGTAGATGCTACTAGTGCAGTATTGACTGTAGCCACACAAGCAGCAAATGACAACTCTACAAAAGCAGCTTCAACAGCTTATGTTGATAACAGTTCAGGGAATGCTGACCTAGATTTTGGTGGTGATAATGCAAGCACAGGTAATGTTTTACTCAATACGCAGACTTTTCAAGTTTCAGGTACTGCTAATGAGATAGTAACTGCCGCATCGAATCAGTCGTTGACTTTTTCTTTAGATTCTAGTGGTGTAAATCTACCTGACAATTCAACAGCAGTAACTCAAACAGCAGGCGATTCATCTACTAAGATTGCAACTACCGCTTTTGTAAGCTCAGAGAGCCTAGCACAAGATTTAGATTTCTCAGGAGATACAGGAACAGGGGCGGTGATCCTAAATACAGAAACATTTGCAGTCACAGGAACAACAAATCAAATAACAACTACTGCTTCAGGAACTGGTTTAGCTCTTTCTTTACCTTCTACAGTACACAGAAACTTACAAGGTAACGTAACAGGAAACCTCACAGGAGACGTTACAGGAGATTTGACAGGAAATGTAACTGCTACGTCTGTTCTTGCTGATGGTGTTATAGGAACTACACAAGCTGTTGCTGATGACTCTACTAAGGTAGCGACTACTGCGTTTGTTCAA
>TARA_R100001460_G_scaffold4800_1_pt1 | contig 26015 bp, 45 predicted proteins | sample TARA_R100001460 | Tara Oceans TARA_R100001460 (sample SAMEA2622190) | marine metagenome | biome: marine biome (ENVO:00000447); feature: surface water layer (ENVO:00002042); material: "saline water (ENVO:00002010), including plankton (ENVO:xxxxxxxx)" | depth 5 m | reverse complement strand
ATTTACAAATCCACTTTTATCAAATACTATCATAATTTTCTCCTTTTAAATTATATAAACATTATAACTCTATTTTATTATTATTTCAATAATTAAATAAATTATACTTACCATCCTCAATTTCCATTCTTAATAAATCTTTAATATCATTACTAATAAATTCTTCTAAACTATTTTCAAAACCAACACATTCAAATTTCATTTTAAATTCATTAATAACATCATCACTTAAAACAATTTCTCTCAAACTATTTTCTTCAACACTACCTAACATATCTTTTTCATTACTAACACTAATTACAATTTTCATATCTTTCTCCTTATTAAAACCATATTATAACTTTATTCTAATATTATTTCAAATTTATATAAAAAGTTGCAATATTATAATATTTTAAAATAAAATGCAACTACTTTTTTAACTTTTTTTAAAATATTATAATAGTTTAAATTTAGATAATATGTTTAAGTAAATTTGAAACCCTATTATGTAATCTTCTTCTATATTGTTATTAGAAAATAGAAGAGGGTGATTTGTATAATTAGATAATAGAATAGTTTGTTGTTTAATGAAATGAGTGTGAAGATCTAGAATAGATAAGATAATAAGATTTGAAATGATTTTTAAATATAACATAATTTACTCCTTTTTAATTATATTTCTATTATAACTTTATTCTAATATTATTTCAATTTTATATAAAAAGCTGCAATATTATATTATTTTTGAGGAAAGTGCAACTTTTTTTCTAAATAAGAATTAGTCTTATTCCGAATAAAAAGGGACTGTGGGGCATTAAAGTAGTTGCCATTTGTATTAAAAAGCGCGTATAATAGTTTTAACTTAGCAGGGGCTATATGAACGTCGCGCGCTGAAGAGCTTACTTAGCTAGATCAAAGTTGAAATACCTTGATTGAATTAAGATAGCGGTGGAAGTGCTTAAAGGTGATCTCCACGACTGGGACCTCGTAGTAAATGGATTGGCTTAATCAACCAATTTGTGAACGTAGAGATTTCATCCAGCTAAGCAGCAATCTGTGAGGATTGTAATTGGAACACTGAACCGTGTCAAACCGACTTAAATGTATGGGAAGCAGCGGTAGAGTCAGGCAGAGGCGATCTTAATGATACACCTTATGCAGCCGCGATATAAAAAGTCAATCGTGCTGGCCGTACAATTACATTCCAATTGAGTCAGGTTGTTGGCCCCACCTTGAGTTTTTTAAGATCTGAATCCGAATTAGCGTTCCTTTCAGAATCCTTAAAACGGGAGGGCAAAATATAAGCGTAGCTTAGTAGGTGACCCCAGAACGTACGATAACTGGACTACCCCTACCTTCGCGCGGACCCCGATCCCGACTCTTAATAGCTTAAGAGTGAAATATGGCAGGGGTGAAAAGTATCCTGCCACTTAGTTTAAACATCATATTACCTCCTTATTAGTGAAATGATGGGAAGAGCAGATCGCAAGGTCTGCTTTTTTTTGTTTCTTAAAGTAGTTGATTTTTATTAAAAAAGATAATAATATTGCAGCTTTTGGAAATTAGACAAAAAAAAGGCGCTACCGTCGACGTAGCGCCTCTACTCTCTGCCTGGAGTGGTAGGCAGTATGCACAGAGTCCCCTTCCCCTAAATCTTCCACTCGTTTCTAGAAGTTCGGTACTTATAAGTATAAGGTCTGCGTTTATCAAACCCAAACAAGTTATTAAAGAACGCAACCGTCTTCAACCAAACATAACCTAAAAATCCAATAGCTAATAGTTCCATAATACCTCGTATTATAGATCCTAATTTTTAAAAAGCAACTGTCAAGCAAGTAAATTAAGTAACGTTACGAATCCTATTATCCATATTAAAAAATTAACTGTGTCTATTAATGCCTTTATCTTTCTGTATATCCATTTCACTTCTTACACTCCTGTTTTTGAAATGGGCTCTTGTCTCTGCAGTAACATTAACCATACCTTTATATTATAGCACTTAGAAATAAGGTCAAGCGCTTTGTTGTACTATAATTAAAAAGTTATTACAATAATATTATGTTCAATTATTTAAGGAGGAGAGCATGAGTAGAACGAAGATGTTTCTTATAGCAGCAGGTATATTTGCTGTTGTAAGTTTGGCAATGGGATTACATCCTGTTGGTATTTTATTAATGATTGGGAGTGCTGGTTTTGCAATTGGTAGCTCAATTATAGTTTCAGAGCAAAAAAACGGGAGGTTAAAATGAGCTGGGATTTTGATAATATAAAACAACTTGAACTTAAGTTAGAGTTCAAGCAAGAGGAATGGGAAAAGAACGGATTCAAGACTAGAGAGGAATGGATTGCTGCTTGTAATTGGGATAGAGAATTTAAGTATCTCGAATCGAGAAATGAGAATCATTTTTCTTATCTGGACCCTAAGCCTAGAAATAGTTGAATTTTATTCTAGTGCTACTATAATTAAATTGTATTTAATTAATAAGGAGTAAAAAATGAGATACACTTTAATACATTCAACGTTCTTGAAAGAGGGCGAACAACCTCAAGAGGTTGCTTTTATCGACTTGGAAGAGACTGGTCAATCGACTAGGATGGACCTTGAAACTATCTTTCAGCTTACCAACAATATTGAAGGTAGCTGGTCGATGGGACCTACTTTACCTGGTGGTGAAGTGAATGAGGATTATGACGAAAGAATAATCCGAATCGTACCTTTAAAGAAACATAAAGGTAGAGAGTATGGCTTGAGATCAACTTCGGTTGGTGACCATGTCCGTACTGAAGACGGTGAGTTATGGATCTGTGCAGTCTTTGGCTGGGAGCAGGTTCAAGAGCTCGAACTTAATAACTATAGGGCCGGGAGGGCTTGATGAAAATTAAACTTGAAAAAGTGGGATTGCCTAAACGAAAGTTTAGGCGTCCTAGAGCGTCAAAAGTGATGCAGTATGACAATGCGATAACTGAGATGGAGGTAGGTGATTCATTCTTGATTAAAACTTACCCTGAATCAATTGACGTACGTAACTGTATTAACTATTGGAAAAAGGAAGGCAATACTGCCATTTATACAGTCAGGAAGCAAACTGGCTTAAAGAAATTTAAAGGAGCGTATCGATGTTGGAGAATAGCATGAATACCGAATCAGGTATATGTAACGAGCTGAGATCTCAAATTTATACATTTTTAGATGAATTGAGAGACTCAGGTGAGACCAATATGTATGGAGCCGGACCTTATATTAGAGATGAATTTGGACTTGACAAATATCAGTCTAGAACCATCTTAGGGGAATGGATGACAGATTTCGAAGCACGATTATCAGCTGGTGAGGTCAGTTGAATAAATTCGAAATGCTATTATAATAATATTATGTTTAACATTAATTCAAATCAAAAGGAGGTAATTATGATTAAACATTTTTGTGATAATGAAGAGAGCTGCAATACGAAGGATTGTGTTGTTTGTTTACTTCCGAATGTGGTCTGTGAAAATAGTTTTACCAGATCAAGATACTTAGATGGCCCTTGCTGCGAAGCTTGTGAGCATAATGAAGCGATGATTAACTTTACCAAGCCTGAATGGAAACAAGATCAGGTTTTGAGTTACATCAGAATGGAAACTTTAAAAGCTAACGCGGGAGCATTTTAATGGCGATTTTAATTGACCCGTTCAGCAACTCAATCAAGCAGGTGGAAACACCTGCTGTTGTTGGACTTAAAGAGATGTATGAGCTACTTGATTGCAACATGATAGAGTTTTGTCCGACAAGACTCGACAATGAAGATGCATTGATTGTAGATGAAGAGGGACTGATGAAGAACGATCAAGCCTTCTTTAAGTTTGATGGACAGGCCTATGCTGGTAAAGGCCTTATATTAGGTACCACCGAAGACGGTGACCTAACCAGCTGTAGAAGTGACGTAGACGCTATAACTGCAAAGGTGACATTCCCCCGTCATCTGCATTTAGTGACTTAGTCTTTTCATATTATCCTTAAGGGCCCTGCAATGGGCCCACTTCACTCAGATTCGGGGCAGGATTAATTCCAGATATACGGGATCTAGGTAACAGCGTTCAGTTGGCGGTCTCTCAAAGGGTTGAAACTTTTTCTGAGAACGCGTATCTAAAAAATTTTTGCGCGCTAAAAATAAGTTGAAAGGGGGGTGGCTTTATTCGTATATTAATGTTATAATATTGGTATAACGGAGAAGTAATATGAAGAAAGAATATATAAAGAAATTAGAGTACATTCGCAATAATAAGGAGACGTTGGGTGACGGTCCTATTGAAGGTACATGTCATTTTAATGGTAAGTGGGAGACTACTATATTTGAGTTCTTAGATGATCTTATATGTAATGAGTATACATATCTAAGTCTACCTGAGTGGCATATGGACTTTCAGGTTGAACCTGTCATTGATGCTCTCTATAAGAATCTTCTCGAGGATTGATAACAGCTACATATTTATGTCTTTAGGCCGCCGGGTCCATATATCATAAGTGGACCTCGCCTACAAACGAGACTATAATATAGTATTATGGAGAATAATTATGTGGAATCTTAATCATCTAAACGTATCACTACTTAAGTCAGCATTAAGAATAGCTGCCGGATGTTATCTTATGTTCGGTTCTTTTGTTACCTGCGGTATATTATTAATAATAGCTGAAGGTCTAGGTATTCTAGAAGAACTTGTCTAGTGGAAATAGTCAAACGTTATTCCAATTGTTATATACTTAAAGACATAGTAGTAGACGTTGATCATAACGAATGCTTTAATGACTTTAATATGAACTTTAACTTCCCTAATGATCATGATCACTGGGAACTAAAGCAGTATACTTGGAATGATCAGTTTGACGATAGTAATATACATAACTTTATATTTGATAATATAGATGAAATACCTAACGATAGTATTATTCGTAAAGGTTTTCATGAAATAGGTTATGGACAATGTATACCACCTCATAGCGATATTAATCATATTGCCGGGCTTACCGTATTTCTTAATAAGGAATGGGAAGAGCATTGGGGTGGGCATAACTGTTGTATTGAAAATCCAGATTCGGACGGCGGAGGCGCCTACGGCGATAGTATAATAACGCGCCCCGTTTATGGTATGGGAGTATTAGTAATAGCACCTTGCTTACATTTCACGCTTCCTGTGTTTGAAAACAAGAAAAGACGTACTTGTCAATTTTTTTATGACCCAAAAGTGGCTTAACATTAACTATACGTACTATAACAACTATGATTTGTTCATGGAAGTTGTAGAACACTATAAACCGTACGAAGAATACTTCAATTTCACGGTAATTGACGATGGTTCACAAGAACAACCGTTAAATTCGGATAATTTACCTAAAAATTGGAAGGGATATCGTGTAGAACAGGATTTTGGGTGGGGAAATGAGGTCTGTCGCAATATTTTAATGAAAAAAACGGGATTTCGCTGGAATGCCCTTATGGATATGGATTTAGTCATTGATTTAGACGATGAAAAGTGTAAAGACATGCTAGTTGGGGGTAAATTCCTTAAATATTACGATCCTATGCATAAAATACCGATGACTTTTCAGTTTTTCCGTGGGGGACGTACTAAGTACGATAGTTTAGAAGAAGATCCTAGTATAAAACATCAATGTCTTAATAGTTTTATCATAAGTAACGATGCTTTTAACCAAACTTACGGTTATGATATGACTCTTGCATGGGTTTATGGTTCAGACTTTACTCTCCCATTGCAGATGGTATCAGAAGGACTAGCTGTTGATACTAGATTAAAGAAGATAGCAGTACAAGCATCTCCCGGTTCAGAACGCTTTGCACCTAAAGATAGTGCTGCATATACTAAACTGTATAGTATAATTGAAAAGAACTACAAAAAAGGGCTTGTTAACCAGGAAGGTTTATGGTTAGACCCTCAACAATACTTAAATAACTGTAAAGATTACCCTAAAGTAGTTGACTTATAGGTAAAAAGTTCATATAATATGGACTTAGAAGTAAATACGTGGTGTATTTACATTAATAATGGAGAATGACATATGTCAATATTTGATAAAGTATATAATACTCTTGTAACGAATGGTAATGAAAGAACAGCCGCTCAAATGGCTAACTTTTTCAATACTACTCCTGCAACAATTAGAGCTCGTATCTCTGATTTGAGATCTAATGGGGTAGCAGTTTATGCTAACTCAAAGACTGATACTGCAGGTAGAACTAAAACGTTTTATAGAGTAGGTACACCAACTAAGGCTGTAGTTGCAGCCGGGTATAAAGCATTAAGAGCTGCTTCTTAATTGCTTTCGTTAGTCATAGGACGTCGCTATGACAGGTGGTCACTGAAAGCCCATGGGAGAATGAAAAGTCTCCCACTTTTTTTTAAAAAACAGTAGATTTTAAATAGGTTTGAGTATATAATATAGTAATATATTAGGAGAAAAAATATGTTAAACTTAACTGATCATTTAAATATGGTACGCGACGCAGGAAGTTTAGGTGAAAGAAAAGAAGCTATGGTTACTATGATTGTAGAATCTCATGCTAAACAAGAAACTAAAACTAAAGCGATGCAAAAAGTAGCGAACGAAACTAATCCAGATAGGTTACTATCTTTTGCATATAATTATGCAATGTCTGGAGAAGGATTAAAGGTAGTATAATGGGTATGATAAACGCTGTTAACTCTTTACGCTATGATATGCATGGACGTAAAAGGAAGACTAATAGTTTATCTAAACCTAAAAAGAAGTCTCATAGTTTCAATACCTCCAGAAATTATGAGGCCCCCTCCCGGGCTCCTGAGCCGGCTTATATGTCTGACTTAAGAGAACTAAAGGCTAAGTTAACTCCTTCTTTAGAGTCTGACTTTGATAAAGCTAAACGTATTCAAGAAGAAAAGAAATTTGCAGAAGAGAGATTAAAGATCTCTTCTAACTATACTATTGCGCCTGCTTATAATAAAGGTGCTTATCAAGTGGTACCTAATTCTGACCTAAAGTTTATTGGTAAGAAGTAATAAATAACTATATGGATAATATTAATCGCTCAAAATTGAGTAAAGATGGCTATTTAATAGGTAGAGATGTTATACCAGTAGAATTAATTGATGAGGTTATTGACTTTTCTAATAAAAATTTAGATAAGTATGTAACTGATATTGATCCTCTATTTGGTACTGAATATAAAAACTTTGATGATGCTTATAGTTATTCTATACAGGCACAGTTTGGCATAAATAATCCATATGCAAAGATACATTCTTTCTTGTTAGATTATATACAAGAAACTATCAATATGAGATTATTGCCTACTTATCATTATGGTAGAATTCATCTAGATGATAAAAGTGGAATGCAATGGCATACTGATAGAGCTTCTTGTGAGGTTTCGGTAACTATGCCTATTGCTTATTCTGGACCACCTTGGCCAGTTTGGTTGCAAGCAAATAATGGTAAACAAAAGGTCGATCTTAAGGTTGGTGATATATTAATATATAAAGGTATGGAAATACCTCATCATAGAGAACCTTACAATAATGATTATGCTTTTCAGCATTATTTTCATTTTGTAGATGTTGAATCAGAAGTAGGTTCATTAATGCAATACTTTGATCCATTAAAACAGGAGTATTGGAAAGATAATATTACAGGTGTTATTGAGCGAGATGACTTACCTATTATAACTGAAGAAGATAAGAAGTATTATAAGGAGAAAATTTTATGAGTAATGGAATAGACGATTATATAACCGATGATCCGGCTCTAGCTGATTATACTATATGGGAATATAAAATTATAGAAGACCCAGAAGTTACTAACTCAGGAAAATGGCTTCTATGGACTGAGAACTTATTTCAAGAACCTGCATTAGTACAAGAACTTGGTAGACAGATGTATACAAACATTGATATTGCTTTTACTGATCTAGATCGTAAAACGGAATATGGTGATTTAGATAATGTTAACGCTGTTTATGTTTTAGAGCAAGGTAGTAATACAGATAATCCTAAAACTATTAGATTTTGGAAAAATAATAAATTATATATTAACGGTATTGACTATACTCTTAATCCAGCAGGTAAACCTATTCCTAGAACTTATTAATGGCTGAGCTCTTTGAAGCAGATTTTGATATCAAAGATAAGCTGTTACCTTATAAACAAGCTCTTATAGACGATTATTACAATAATAAAGATAATCGAGGGTATAGTAAGAAGGTAAATATACCCGAAGTAGTAGATATAATAAAGCCGCAATGGCTTGAAATAATTCAATATCATTTTCATCCCCTTCCTCAACCTAGAGGTGAATTTAAAGTCTGGGGATATGTACAAAATAATACTAATAATAGATCAGTATGGCATAATCATCCTGAAGCTGAACTTAATACTGTCTTTTATTTAGAGACTCCTAAGGAAGGTGGGGAGTTAGAAATACTTAATGTAAGACCTTTAGAGAATAAATTTTCTAAAGAGTTAATTAAAGTAAAAGAAAATAAATTATACATTATGCCTTTCTGGACATATCATAGGCCAAAGCTTCAAAAAGATACTAATGAAAGAATATGTTTTAATGTTCAATACTTTACTAAAGATAGAAAAAGACTATTACAAAGAAATGGAATTAATTGGTAAAAGGAGTTGACCTTTTGCGCTCTAGCGACTATAATATAGTTATAAAATAAATTGACTAATTAAAAAGGAGAATATTATGTCACATGAAATTGAAACGATGGCGTACGCTGGAGAAGTTCCATGGCACGGTCTTGGTCAACAAGTACCTGCTGATCTTTCGCCCCAGCAAATGATGGAATCAGCTGGACTTGATTGGACTGTTGAGAAACAAACCCTTGTTACTTTAGAAGGTGCTGAAGTACCTGAAAAGAAAGCATTGGTTAGATCTTCTGATGATAAAGTATTAGATATAGTTGGTAAGAACTGGAACCCAGTTCAGAATATCGAAGCTTTTGAGTTCTTTGATGACTTCGTCAGATCAGGAGATATGCAGATGCATACTGCAGGATCGCTTAAAGGTGGTCAAATAGTATGGGGTCTAGCTAAAGTAAATGACTCATTCGAGTTATTCGGTGGTGATAAAGTAGATTCTTATTTACTATTTACTAACCCTCATAGATTCGGACAATCTATTGATGTTAGATTTACACCTATAAGAGTAGTATGTAATAACACCTTAACTCTTTCTCTTAGCCAAGAGTCTCAAAATGCTGTTAAACTTAATCATAAGAAGCAATTCGATGCTGAAGAAGTAAAAAGAATGCTAGGTGTAGCTGAATTTAAACTTAATCAGTATAAAGAGATGGCTGCTTTCTTAGGTAATAAGCAGTTTAAATTAGATAACGTTAGAGAATATTTCAATGATCTATTCCCTACTTACTCTAAGAAAGAGTCAGATGAACTTGTAATATCTAGACCTGGTCAAAGACTAGAAGAACTACTTAACTCTCAACCTGGAGCTAACTTCGCTCAAGGGTCATGGTGGTCAGCATTTAACGCTGTTACTTACTATACTGATCATGAGAGAGGTAATGATAGCGATGCTAGACTTCAAAGTGCTTGGTATGGTCAGTCTAAGAACCTTAAGATTAAGGCATTAGAAAAGGCATTAGAGTATGCAGAAGCTGCCTAGTTGGTTACAATCTAAAGAACTAAGGGATGCGGTTAATAGCCGCACCCCTTTTTATATTCCTAATGCTGTACCTGTCCTTAGTTATAAATGGGATGATGTTATTGAGCTTATGAATATGGATAAACAATTAACTAAGCATATGAAAGCAGGCGGCTTTCTTATTCATTTTTTAAATGATAAATTTCAACAAATAGTTGATATAGGTGAGCAATTACAGAATACCTTTCCTTCTCGTACTGGAGATACTACAATTCATTTATATGGTTCTTTATCTAAAGAGTCAGGGAATTTTGGTAGACATAAAGATACAGCTAATGTATTTTTTATACAAGGATCAGGTATAACTAAATTTGCATTTGATAACGAAATAAGTTATAATTTATATAACGGCGATTTACTTTATATACCTTGTGGTGTATATCATACGCCGGAACCTCAAGGAGCTAGGTTTGGCTTCTCGATAGGATTAGAGGAAGGACGTTATGACTGAAATATTTGTAATTGTAGCCGTAGGTGTTGGGATGTTAGCTCAATATATTGGTTATAGACAAGGACATAGAGACGGCGCTGGGCATATGTATGATATGCTTTACAGTCAAGGTAAAAAAGAAGGTAATTTTATTATTATTAAACTTATTCATGAACCGGAATTAAATGATGGACGTAATTTTTGATGTAGATGGTACTTTAATGGACCTAGACCATAGGAGAAAATACTTAGATGGTTCTATGGGCAAAAAAGACTGGAAAGCTTTTGTTGATGATACTAAATTAGATACACCTAAAGATCAGATTCATTCTGTTGCTAAAGCGCTTGCAGCGCAGGGTCATAGAATAGTTATTTTAACTGGTAGGAATCAAGCTCAGCATGATATAACTGCATTACAGTTAAAAGATATACCTTATGATACTATGATAATGAGACCTGATGATAACTATGATCAGGATCAAATTCTTAAGTCAGGTATGCTTGATCATCTTATTAGTATAGGATATAATCCTACATTGGTATTCGATGATAGAGATACTGTTGTTGATATGTGGAGAGATAGAGGGCTAACTTGCTGTCAAGTAGCACCAGGAGATTTTTAATATGGAATATATAAAAGAGAAGATGGGTATATGTAAAGTTCATTGGAAGGAGATATTTGCTGCGTCATTTATTCTTCATTTCTTTATGGATTGGATAGTATTTGGTTTAGGAGTACTATTAGGAATGCATATAGGACATCATTAGGAGCGTTTATGAGTCAATATGATGATATAGTAGAAAAGCAGAGAATATTACTTGCTGCTGAAGAATGGGCTTCTGGTATAAAAGGTATACATGTTCATTCTTTAAGTAGTATGGCATATGATGATAGACCAGACGATACCAAAGATGGTTCTGTTACAGATACAGAATATAATAACGGCTTAATTGAAAGATCTAAAAACGGTAAAGTTATACATTACTTTGGTAATAAACTTGAAGGTGACGCTTTAATAGATAGTTTTACAAGGCGAAATAGTTAGGATAAATATTATTATGAAGGTGATTAAATCTAAAGTATGTACTGTGGTCGATGGCGTCTTTTCTGACAGCCAATTAGAAGTAATGGATAATTATTTTGCTAGCTATCCTTTTTGGGGCTTAGGATATGATATGCAAGAGTATGGAGCTAAGTCTGCTACTCTTTGTAAATCTCTTAAGTACGAGCAATGGGTTGGCTTTCATGGTATAATTCAAGATATAAATGATATTATGACTAAGAGATTAGCTGAGTTAGATATAAAGACACCTTTATTTTCTAGAGCGTTAATGAATAATTTTAAGTTTGGTGATTCACCTATGTATCATAAAGACTCACCTAATAATCCAGATGGACTTACATATATGGTTTATCCTAATAAGTGTTGGGATTATAATTGGGGTGGTGAAACTAAATTTGCAGACAGTGATCATAATGTTATTGATTGCGTTAATCCTAAACCAGGTAGAATAGTAATCTTTCCAGGAGAAGTCGATCATGCTGGAATTGCTCCTACTAAGATACATGAAGGTTATGGACGCTTTTCTATTGCTTATCAAGACCCATTAGGCTTCCCTAAAAGTGAAGAAAGAAAAACTGTTAAGCCAGAAGATATTGAAACTACTTCAATGGTTTCATTATATGGTAATGATTATAAAAGGTTAAGTTAATGGACGAGCTCTCGAAGTTTAAAAGTAAAAAAACTAAATTAAATTTCTTTCAGAGAATTTATAGGAAGTTATTAATAAAATATAAATTATGGAGAATGAAAAAGAATGATCCTTTCATTTATGAAGAATGATTTATTTTAATGGATGTAGTTATACTTACGGTATAGGCACTGGTAAGCATGATAATTTAGAAACATGTAGTAAGTATTGCTATCCTACTATTATTTCTCAATTATTAGATAAAGAAATTATTAATGAAGCTGAACCAGCTTCTTGTAACTTTAATATATATAGAAAATTTATAAAGTATATAAGCGCTGGCAATAGTCCTGAGTTAGTAGTTATTATGTGGTCAGATGCTTTAAGATCTGAAGTCTTTAAACCTGGGTTATGGGACAATAGTCATTTTGATAATGGTATTAATCAAATAACACCTCAAAATACTAATAATATAAAAGATTATTATTTAAGAGAGGCAATGGAAGGGTATTATGGGTTTATTGCTAATGAGAGTAAAGGTGCATTAGATACTCTTACTCTAATGGCAGGAGTTCAATCTATATGCGAGGCTAAGAATATTCCAGTTATTCAAATGCAATATAAATCTAATTTAGAAAGATATGTTAGACATGCTAATATGCTTGATACTAATGACAGAGATAATAAATTATTATTAGAAAATATTAATTATTATGTAAAATATTTTGATGAAAGAGATCATGTACATGGATATAAAGAAGCTGATATGAGATCTTTTGAAACTATAAGAAAAGAAAACCATTTACCTAACTCGCTTTATAGCTTAGGACATCCAGGAAGAGAAGCACATGAGTTTATGGGTAAATATTTAAGTGATTATTTAAAAGAAAATGACATTATTAGTTAACGGGTGCAGCTTTAGTTATGGAGATGAACTAACTAACCATGAAGAAGAAAGATACTCTACTCATCTTGGTAACCATCTTGGCATGGACGTTATTAATGCGTCATGGCCTGGATCTTCAAATGAAAGAATATGGCGGACGACTAAAAGGAAATTATTCAGTCACAGAAATATTGAAAAATGTTTAATATTATGGAGTGATCTAGCCAGAGTAGAAAGCGTTCATATAGAAGCATCTATGGTTACTCATTCTATTAATAAAAATCATAATAATCCGTTATATGATAATAATGGTGATTTAAAAAGACCAGATCCTTTCTTTCAGTTCTCTCCAGCAAGGTTAAATAGTATGCCCTGGAAGATACTTAAAGCTGAGTATGAGGATTATTATTCGAGAGTATATACTAATGAAACAGGTATTTGTAAAACCTTTAATTATATGCAAGATATAGCTGAGACATGTAATTTGTTAGGTATAGATTATTATCAAGGTTGGTTTCATCAAGGAAACAAATATACTATTGAAAAAACATTTAATCAATATAATCTTAATGTGAAGGGTCCAAGATTAGAACTTATTAAAGAATATGTTGATAATATAGATAGCACATTTACTGGTAATCAACGAATAGGGTTTGATAATGCAACATTAACCTTTGAAGAGTTTACTGATAAAAATAATTTAAAGAAAATGCCTTTAGGTCATCCAGGACCAGAGGCGCATAAGGAGTACGCTAAATATTTGTACGATAATTTTATGAGGTGATTATGTATTTAGGATGGAGTGAAGGATTTCACGATGCAGCGGCATCAATTATAGACGATAATGGCAATATCGTTTTTGCCTCTCATTCAGAGAGGTTTTCAGGTAACAAGCATGAGAAGCAAATCTCACCTGAGCTTAAAGAATATATAGATAATAATTTTGATATTAAGTCTACATCATTCTTTGAAAAACCACTATTAAAGAAAACAAGACAGCTTTATGCTGGTCAATTTAAAACTGTATTTTCGAAAAGACAATTAGCATGGCATCCAGATGAAGAACATCATCATCATTTGTCTCATGCTGCAGCTACTTTTCAGACTTCCAACTATGAAGAAGCAGCTGCTGTTGTAGTTGATAGTATTGGTGAATGGGATACTACTACAATATGGAAATGTCATTATGATAAAAAAGGATATGCAAAATATAAGAAAGTTTATACAAAAAAATATCCTAATTCAATAGGTTTATGGTATACTGCTTTAACTCACTTTGTAGGATTAAGACCTCTTGATGAGGAATACATTTTTATGGGTATGGCTGCTTTTGGTAAATACAATAAAAGTTTAATTCAGAAGTTACACTCTCTCTTTAGTCATAACTTACATAGAGGCGTACCTAAGTCTATGATACAAGCTATGAGTCTTGATAAGTATAAGCCTGTTGATATAGCATTTAATGCTCAGATTATTTTAGAGAATAAACTACAAATGTTATTTGATAAAGCTTTAACTATATCTGATAATGTAGTTTATGGAGGTGGTGTTGCTCTTAACTGTGTAGCTAATACTAAATTACATGAACAATGTAAAGGTAACTTATGGATATTTCCTAATCCAGGTGATGCTGGGGGTTCTCTTGGCGCTGCCGCTTTAGCCTACGGCAAGAAAGTAAACTGGCAACATCCTTACCTTGGCTACAATATAGAGCCATCTAAACCTATAAAGGCTTTAGCTAAAGATATAGTATTACATATAAAGAAATATGGTATGTGTGGAGTGGCTGTTGGTCCTGCTGAGTTTGGTCCAAGAGCTCTAGGAAATAGGTCTCTTATTGCTGACCCGAGAGGAGCTGATGTACAGGACCTAGTTAATACTATAAAACGTAGACAGAAATTTAGACCTTTTGCCCCTGCTGTATTAGAAGAAGATACTATGAAATATTTTACACCTTCGTATGTATCACCTTATATGCAGATGGTAGTAAAATGTATAGATAAAAATATACCTGCTGTTATTCATAAGGATGGCACATCTAGAATACAGACAGTTTCTAAAAGCGACCCAACTATCTTTAGAGCAATTCTAGAGGAATGGAAGAAGAGAACTGGTTGTTCTGTTCTTTTAAATACATCTCTTAACATAAGAGGTGAACCTATGGTAAATAATATATCTGATGCTGATAGGTTTGAAGATAAGTATGGTGTAAAAGTATTCTATTAACCTCTAATTTGCCTAAATAAAGGCAATATGGAGACCTTTTTAGAATTAGTTGGCGAACTCGGAGCTCCCATAGCTGGATCATTAGTTATGGGCTTCTTTATCTTTACCGTAATAAAACAGATTTTAGAAGGAATAGTTGACGATATTAAAACGTTGACTGGTTTCTGTAGTATGCTTGAAAACAGAGCGCGTACTATGAGTAATGAAATGATAAAAATAGACTTACTCGTTAGTAGTGCTTTAGGAGTAAAACCCGATATCGATAGAATTGCTCGAGCAGAGAATTTTATTGAGGACAATAAGCTGGACGTAAGGAGAGACTAATGGATGATTTAGTTTTAGTCGCATCAGAAGATCCTACAATCGTTCAATTAGTCAATGACTATGGCTTTCCCGTTATTATGTCAATTGGTATGGGGTATTTCATTTATTATGTATGGTGGTTTATTGGTGAACACATTGAACCACAAATAGAAGAAATGCACATGGCATTAATAAGAGTGATTGATCAAACTAGAATGTTAGATCAAGATTTAATTAGACTTCAACAAAAAGTAAATGTAGTACTTGAATATAGAGAAGTTGAAAAATTAAAAGAGGAAGTCAATGTACAAAAAGGTAATAATAAGTAGCTTAATATTCGTAGCGTCATCTATATATGCTCAGGAAATAGTTCATGAGTTTAAAAACCCATCATTTAGTGGTATAGGCCAAGGAGCTCACTACTTAACTATTGAGAATCAAGAACACTCAAGAAAGAAAGCAATAGAAGAAGCTTTAGAATCAGCAAGAAAAGCAGCTGAAAGAGAAGCTGAAAATTCTACATTAGCTAAGTTCATTCGTAACTTAGAGAGCAGAATATACGCTCAATTCGCAAAACAATTAGTTGAATCAATGTTCGCAAATGATAACCCTGCTGGGTTTGGATCTTTTGCGTTAGAAGGTAATATTATTACTTGGGAAGTAATAACGGATGAATCAGGAGCAGAATTTATAAGATTAACTGTTGTATCAGAAGACGGAACAGAAACAGTAATTGAGATACCAGTAGGTACAGGAAACTTTGGGCAAGATCCAGATAATGGTTAAATATTTTTTAGCAGCACTTCTACTTACAAGCTGCGCATCAGTACCGCAATGGTCAGAAGGACCAGGTCAATGTGCGTATGAAACAGGTAAGTATGAAGAGGGCTGGAAAAAAGATGTTGTAACTGGAATTGCTAAATCAGTTACTAGAAAATATATATGTATTGAAAATCCTGAAGTTGTAAAACTACCTTCTTACTTAGAGTTATTACAATTACCTCCAGCTCAAGAGATGCCTATAGTTACAGTATATAAGTTTACAGATAAGACTGGTCAAAGAAAAGCAAGAGAAGGAATAGCAGACTTTTCAACAGCTGTTACTCAAGGTGGAGTAGAGATGGTTATCGATGCTCTTAAAACAGCTGGAGATGGTACATGGTTTAGAGTAGTAGAAAGAAATGGAATTGACCATCTAGTAAGAGAGAGACAGATTATCCGATCAGCAAGAACTGATATGGCTAATAAAACAGGACAAGACGATAAAGGTATACAGCCACTTTTATTTGCTGGAATAATAGTAGAAGGTGGTATAATAGGTTATGATACTAATATCAAATCTGGAGGGATAGGAGCTAGAACTCTAGGTATAGGTTACAGTAAACGATATCGACAAGATGTCGTTACAATTTCTATGAGGGCCGTTTCAGTTCTCACAGGTGAAATATTATTAAATGTTCAAACAAGAAAGACAGTACTGAGTTATGGCTCAGGAGGAGACGTCTTCCGCTTTGTAGAGCAGGGAACTCAATTAGTCGAGTTTGAAGATGGTGTGGGTAATAATGAGTCTGTGACATACGCGGTACGGACAGCTATTGAAGCTGGAGTACTGGAATTAATTTACCAGGGGCACGATAGAGGCTTCTGGATTATAGAGGAAGGGCATAGACACCCTCATCAACATGATGGTAAAAATGAACTACATCCTCTTAAGGAAAAGGTAAACGAAAATGAATAAACTTTTAAGTATAGCATTGCTATTGTCGACTTCTTTTATTTTCGCGCAAGCCACTGATGATAACGAGATCTTAATCGAACAATCAGGTGACACCTTAAAGTTATACATAGACCAAATTGGTTTTGGTAACAAAATAGGTGGTACTGATTTTTCTAGTTCAAGTTCTGACTTAGTTATAACTGGTTCTAGTCTAGAATTCGATTTAGACTTTTTAGGAAACCAGAATATTTTATTTGGAGTTGTAAAAGCTGATAGTTCAGTATACAAGCTTGACTTTACAGGCGATTCAAATGAAATAGATTGGGATATTGGATATATCGGTAGTGCCGATTCATCTGATATCAATTTTGACGTTACTGGAGACAGTAATGAGTTTAACTTAGATCAAGGTTATGCAGCAAGCGCCGAAAGATTAGACGCTGATCTAATATTGTTGGGAAGTTCTAATATATTTGATATCGATTGGGAAGCTGATGATATCACTTGGAATCTTGATATTACTGGTGACAGTAATAACATAAACACTTTGCAAAATGATGGTTCGCAAGAACTAATTATTGAGCTTACAGGTGATTCAGCTGATATAGATATTAATCAAATCTCTGGAACATGTGCATCAGGAGCAGGTACAGATTGTGCTACTCCAAACGCATCCATAGATTTAGATATTACATCTGATAATGCAACAATACAAATTAACCAAAAAGATTCGTCTAACGATTCTTAATTTGTTACTCATCAATGGGGTCTTTGCTGACCCCATCGGTGATATAATAGAGCAGACCGGTGCCGGTCAAATAGTCAGAGATGACAATCCACTAATCCTTTCAAAAGATTTTCTTCCAGAAATAGAGTTATATGATACCGCTGAAACAGCAAACGGTAGAATGCTTATAGAATTTATAGATAAAGCAGAACTGGCTCTTACAGAACATACTAAAATATTAATCGACGAAGTCATTTACGATCCAGATCCTAGTAAGTCAAAAATGACAATGCAATTCGTTCAAGGTACAGCAAGATTTGCTTCTGGTAAACTTGCTATAATGAATAAAAAAAATATAGATATAAAAACTCCTACTGCAACAATTGGTATAAGAGGAACAGATTTTACTACTACAGTTGACGAAATAGGGAGATCTTTAATTATATTATTACCTGATGAAAATGGAGATGCATCAGGTGAGATAACTGTAACTAACTTAGGTGGTACTATAACTTTAAATGAAGCTTATCAAGCTACAATGGTTACTACTTTAGATACTCCTCCAAGTCAATCTTTAACTCTTAATAATATAACTCCTAGTATGATTGATAATATGTTTATTGTTAATCCTCCTCCTGAAGTAAAAGAACAAATTGAAGAAGAGGCTAGAGCTGATATGAATCAAGATCAAGGTATACTTGATGTTGACTTTTTGGAATATGATGAACTAGATAAAGACTATGATGATTATGCTAATGATCCAGAATATGACGCAAGAAATGGTAGGATAGATATTGATTACTTAGCAGGTGACTTTTTACCTGATTTATTAGATGCTGTAGAAGAGTTATTAAGAACAACAGAAGAGTTAGGCGACGCTCAAGCAGGAACTGGTGGTCTAAGTGGCTGGGTACTAAAAGATGCTCAGTTTGGATTAAATAAAGATAGTCAATATAATATTTTTGAAGAAGATGGTAAGTTAGTAGTTTATAGGGATGTAAATGGAGTAATAAGTATTACCTTTGGAGCAGGAGCTAGCTTTAGTCTATCTACTGAAGTTGATGGATATCAAGGAACTATTCAAGGAAATGGTGGTGACGATATAATTATAGTTATTAAACAAGGTAACTAGTTGAAATATATATAAAAAGAGTATATAATAGTGCTAAATAGGAGAATATATGCCAATAAAATTTAAACCATCAGCTAAAAAATTTGTAAGAGGAGGCAATCCTAAGACTGCCCCTATTGAGCATTTTTATATTAAAAATACACCTAAGAAAGAACTTATAGACTATATAAATAATGGTCAGAAACCAAAAATAAAACAAAAGTGTAGAAATGAATTAACCCGTAGGGGTATTAAGTTAGTGTGGGAATAGATGGCAACAAGATCTAACTCATTTCAAAAAAATCATATACCTACTGCTGGAATAAGAGGTAAAAAAACTTCGCAAGGCAGAGGTAATGTAGCTAAAGCTACAATGAATAAAAATAAAAAGAGATCCTGGAAAAAATATAGAGGTCAAGGATGAAGGAAAGTAAATTTAATAATAGAGTTGCTAATGCATTAATTGGTGCTTTATTTTTCTTATTTGGTGTAGCCTGGGCCGCTAACTCTTTTGCTGATGATAATATTATTTCTTTAGAGCAATCAGGTAATAACCTTTCCCTTGAAATTGAACAAGTAGGTTATAATAATCAAATAGGAATGTTAGATTCCTCATCATATATTAATAATGCTCCGAACTTAGATATACATATAGTTCAATATAACTTTGCTGGTAATGTAAATAAAATTTTATTTGATGAAGTATCAGGCTCATCTAATTCTTTTAAATTAGGACAAGGTGTTGCATGGCAGAGTGATGGTTCATACACTTACGATGGTGCTGAAGGTGGTGGTCATTATATGGAAATAGATTTATACGGTAATAATAATTCACTACAATGGCACCAAACTAATCAAAGTGGTGCATCAGATGGACACGATTTTAATTTTCATCTAGCAGGTGACTGGAATGAAATTGCTGGTAGACAACAATCAAGTGGTGTTAAGTCAATGAATCTAACAATATATAATGATGATAACTCTGTTACTGCAAGACAAAAAGGGGCAAATGCAACTCATACAGCAAACATTACACTTGACGGGTTATATGGAACTGATTTAATATTTAAACAACTAGGTACTACTACTTATTCTTATTCACTATCACAAAACTGTATGACAGTTGGTGGTTGCACACTATCAATTCAACAAGGTAATTAATTGAAACTCTGGCATGCCGGAATAACTCTATTAGCACTACTTTCTTTGAGAGTAGCTGATCCGTTTTTATTAGAAGCAACAAGATTAAATTATTTTGATATGCTTCAGCGTAATCATGAAGTAGTTACTTCAGATCAAATAATATTAGTTGATATAGATGAAAAATCATTACAGCAGTTCGGTCAATGGCCTTGGCCTAGAAAAGAACTAGCTTTTGAGTTAAATAATATTCCCCCTGACAATCTTCTTGCTCTTTCTATTATTCTTTCAGAAAAAGATAGATTCAACGGTGATTGGTCATTAGCAGAAACACTCCAATATTATCCCTCTATATTAGCAACAGCACCTACCAACCAAATTCAGACAGAAAGAGAATTACATGTAGGAACAGCTACGCTTGGTAGAATACCAGCTCAAGATTATACTCTTGACTTTCCAGGTATACTTCTACCTCAAGAAATATTATCAAAATCGGCAAGCGGGTATGGCTCTATAGGGGCTATTCCAGATATAGATGGTACAGTTAGAAAAGTACCTATTGTTGTTTCAGCAAACAAAAAGGTTTATCCATCATTTGCTTTAGAAATTCTAAGGGTTGCCGTTGGCGATATTTCATATCAGATAAAAACTAATGATGTTGGTATTGAATGGGTGCGTATCCCTGCGTATGCTAAGATCTCCACGTTAGATGATGGTACTGTATATAACACATATTGGAATAAATTTAAACGCATTAGCATAGGGGATATAAGGGGAGAGAATATACCTCAAGGCAGTATCTTAATAATAGGTGCTACTTTTGAAGGAACCAATATTATACCCACACCAGTTGGAGCAATGTATCCACATGATATTCAGGCTAACTTAGTAAAGACTATAATAGACGGAACAGTAATTAAGCGTCCCAATTATTTTTCTTTCGTTGAGCTAATCGTTCAAGCACTTCTTGGTCTTCTTTGTCTCGTTCTATTAAGTCGAGCTGCCGTTTGGATATCTGGGATTGCCAGCCTCTTTTTCGTTGGCGCTGCTGGTTTAGCTTCTTCCTCATTCTTTTATTCAAAATATCTCTTATTTGATCCTACTTGGATAATTATATCTTCTGTACTAGTATTTAGCCATGGAGCATTTATTCAATTCTATAATACTTATAAACAGAAGCAGCAAATAAAAAGACAATTTGGCACTTACGTATCCCCTGATTTAGTAAAACAATTACAGGATGATCCATCATTACTAAAGTTAGGAGGAGAAAGAAAAGAAATGAGTTTTATGTTTATGGATATATGTGGTTTTACTCCTATAAGTGAGCATTATAAAAATAAAAATGATCCAGAAGGTTTAGTTGAATTAGTTAACAAGTTCTTAGATCTTCAGACAAAGATTATCCTAAATAATGGTGGAACGGTAGACAAGTACATGGGTGATTGTATTATGGCCTTCTGGAACGCGCCTCTACCGTGTAATAATCATGCCGATATGGCAATAAAAACCTCAGTTGAAATAATTGAAGCTACTAAAAAACTTAACAATGAACTTAAACCTCTCAACTTACCTCCTATCAATGTTGGCATTGGTGTCAATACAGGTGAGTGCATCGTCGGGAACATGGGATCTGAAGTACGATTTGACTATTCCGTCATCGGAGATGCCGTCAATCTCGCGGCTAGACTCGAAGGTCAAACAAGAAATTACGATGGGGTGGACTTGTTGTTATCATCCTTCACTCGTGAAAGCTGTACAACAGGAGAATTTACTGAGGTCGATAGTATCAAAGTCAAAGGAAAGGAAGAACAGGTTACGATTTTTACAAATAAAAAATGATCCGACTGATGAACAGTTAAGATATTTTTATATTATAAACTTTCTTGATATGGCTGGTTCATATTACTTTATAAAAAATAATCCTAATATAAAAGAAAGCAATCCTTTTTTACCAGAAGAACCAAGTCCAATAGAGTTTATAGCACATAAAGGTTTCTTTGTTCCACTTACAGCTCAGAATTCTGAAGCTGGACAAATGACAATTATGAATACAGTTCTTACAGTTGTTGTCTTAAGAAACTGGTACCTGTATAATAATACATCTGAATGTATTAATAATAATTTCCACGTAGATGGCTATAGAATGCCTTGTATTTAAGGTAGAATAAATAGTTGAAATAACTTACAAACTATTATATAATATACGGAGTAAATATGTACGATAAACAAAAAGTAATTGATCAATTAAAAATTGACGAGGGTATAGTTTATGAGATCTATAAAGATCACTTAGGTTATCCTACATTCGGAATAGGACATTTAGTTCTAGAATCCGATCCAGAATTCGGTCAAGAGGTTGGTGTTCCAGTTTCAGAAGAAAGATGCTTAGAAGTATTTGACCATGATCTAGAAGTTACAGTTAATGAGTGTAAAGTATTATTCCCTGACTTTGATGAAAAGTTAGATGAAGTACAAGAGATACTTATTAATATGATGTTTAATATGGGAAGAACTCGATTAAGTAAATTTAAGAAATTTATTGGAGCTCTTAATGAAGAAAATTATGAAGAGGCAGCTAATCAAATGATGGACTCAAGATGGTATCATCAAGTAGGAAATAGATCAGTAAGGTTAGTTGAAAGAATGAGAAATGCAGGATAAAAAAACTATCCAACAACAAATTGATGAGAAAATAATTACAGTAAAAGATTTTGCTTTATCTATTGAGACTTTTGTTAATGATAAAAAAATTGGCTATCTAGATGCTCTTACACACTACGCTGAACAGAATAATGTTGAGATAGAAACTATAGCATCTTTAGTTAAAAACAGTCATGTACTTAAAGCTAAATTAGCAGCAGAATCGGAAAGTAATAAACTATTAAAGGCTTCAGGTAATAAACTACCTATATAATGAAAAGTTTTGTTATTAGAAATCTTCTCTCTAGAGAAGAGGTATTTGATCTTATTGCTCTTAAAGACGACCGTTGGACAAGAGCATCGTCTATTAGTGAAAAAAGAATGCCTACTACTACAGGTGCTAGAATAACAGAAGCATCTCCTATTAACTATCTTCATACACATACTATTGGTGCTAAAGTAATTAGAAAGGCAAATGAGCTTTTTAACAACAAGTACTATTGTAATGAGGCTATTAGTATTTTAAAATATGATGCTAAAATAAAAGCTAAGTTTGATTGGCATAAAGACACAATAGATTATACAGTTTTTGCTGATCATAAAGGTGATAGAGTAACTGACCCAGAAAAATTTTACTTAATGAATAGAAGGCCTACAAGAGATGTCTCTATAACTATTGCACTTAACAACAGAAGCGACTATAATGGTGGTATATTTAAATTACAATGTGATGAAAGCGATCTTGAAAGTGAAGCTAAAATTATAGATTTAAATATTGGCGATGCTGTTTTATTTGATTCAAAAATGAAGCACGGAGTTACTCCTGTAACTGGTGGAATTAGATATTCAGCTATTTTTTGGTTATATGAATTAGAGAAATATTATGAATGTTGGGATGACACTGAGACAGAGCCCGCTGAAGGTTGGGACAGATTTAAGAGGTACTATGAAGAGCACAATCTCCCCTTATGAGGTATACATAAAGTATCTTGCTCTTAAACAACACTTTACAACGGAACATTACAATTACTTTACTTATAATGGAAAAGTAAGAGCATCTGAGCATGCTTTTGATATGAGAAAAGATAAGTATTTTTTCATGAAATTATCTAAGCATAAAGATGTAGAGAATTTTTTATTAGCTAATATAGTAGATGGAGATAAAGATTTCTGGATTGGTGAATTGAGAGAATCTGCTCCTGAAGATATATACCGCAAATGGAAGAAGAGACAAGAGTCTCTAACTTATACTTTTAAAAATGAGTTAGATAATCTTGATAAAGATTTTGATAAAAACTTTGCAGTTGAAAAATATGGGCACCCTCATTTATTGAGACTATATTTAAGAAACGAAGTTTGTATTGAAACTATGTGCATACTAGATATGCTAGTGGATTATAGTAAAACCTGGAATAAATTTTTACAAAAAGACTTGATCTGGGAAGATAAATATACTATAATAACCAAGTATAGGCCTTTCCTATCTATTAATTTAGATAAGTTTAAGACCATTACTTTGGATTATTTTAATGATAGATAAACCGCAAATAAACCGCAATATATACCGCAATACGCAAGGAGAAAAATATGTCGCAATCATTTGAAGCGCTCAAGAAGAACTCGGCTTCAGAGCTAAACAAACTCACCGAGGCACTAACGAAGCTGGATAGCAGTCCTAAAAATCAAAATGGACCAGATGAAAGAATCTGGAAACCTGATGTTGATAAAGCAGGAAATGGCTATGCAGTTATCAGATTTTTACCAGCACCAGAAGGAGAAGACGTTCCATTCGTAAGAGTATGGGATCATGGCTTCCAAGGCCCTACTGGTCAATGGTATATCGAAAAATCTTTAACAACTATTGGTCAAAAAGATCCTGTATCAGAGTATAATACTATGCTTTGGAATTCAGGTATTGAGGCTAATAAAGATCTAGTCAGAAAGTATAAAAGAAGACTTTCTTTTTATTCTAATATCTACGTTGTAAAAGATCCTACACGACCTGAAAATGAAGGTAAAGTATTCCTCTACAAATATGGTAAAAAGATCTTTGAGAAATTAAATGATCTTATGAATCCACAATTTGAAGATGAAAAACCTGTTAACCCATTTGATCTTTGGGCTGGAGCTGACTTCAAGCTTAAAATACGTAATGTAGAGGGTTACAGGAATTATGATAAGTCGGAATTTGATAGTTCAGCACCGCTGAGCGATGATGACAGCTTACTTGAAACAGTATGGAAATCAGAGCATGCTCTTAATGAGTTTACTACTGCAGAAAATTTCAAGTCATATGATGAATTAAAGACTAAGCTCTATAGAGTTTTGGCTTTAGGTGAAACGAGTAGTCAAGTTGCATCAGCACCTCAACCTCAACCTGAGACAGCTGCACCTTCTATTCCAACTACATCAGCTGATGAAGATGTTCCTCTTTCTTCTGAATCTGGTGATGACGACACAATGTCGTTTTTTCAAAAATTAGCTGAATAAGCTAATTCTCTTCTGGGGGCGGTATCATGCCGCCCTATTTTTTTATTTAGTTACGATTGTTGCTGGTGCAATTATGGAAGGACCGCTTGAGTTATAACTAGTTGAATAAGTTGGTGTCACAGAATTAATTTGATTAACTTGAGATGAATCAATTAAGTTAGAAGCAACTAATTGTTGAATTACTGATTTTTGTAAAGATTCTACTTGTGCTTGAGAAATAGGTTGACCTCTTACTGATACACCTAATGCATCAGCTACTTCGGAAAGATTTACCATTTTATCTGTATCGATTTTATTAATAGACTTAATAAATTTATCTAATTTTTTAAAATTGCCTGTACCACTTATATTTTCATCACTTAAATTTTCAACTAACGGCTTCATTGCATCCATAGCTTTTGCAAAATTCTCAGTAACATCTTCAGGTACGTCTGCAAAAGTAGCCATACCAGGTCCTAGCTCTTGAAGAGCTTTTGCTACTTGAGTTAAGCTACCACCAGTAAATATAGAAACGAATGTTTGCATATTCTTATTTGCTGTAGCCATATACATAGCAAATTTATCGTCATCTCCATCTAGTCCTAATTTATCAAATTCTTGTAATAAGGTCTCCCCTCTTGAACCTGTAACTAAGAAATATAAAGCATCAGCAATATCTTTAAATTTTTCTGGATCAAAATCAGGTATTCTATTAATCTCAGCTAGACCTAGCCCTATTTCTTTTAATGGATTTACATCTTCTCCAAACAATCCACCTCTTGATACAGCTAAGTTTTGCATAGCAAGTGATTCAATATAACCTACACTGCTTGTTATACCCTCAATAGCTTCAGCAACTAACTTGAAATCTTGTTCCATTATTTCTGAATTACGTACTATTTTTGATGTACCATCAGGTCCAGTATATTCTACCATTTTAGAAGCTATACTTTGTAATGATTCTAAACCTTCTGTGATATGAGAAAAAT
>TARA_R100001460_G_scaffold10389_3_pt1 | contig 26478 bp, 22 predicted proteins | sample TARA_R100001460 | Tara Oceans TARA_R100001460 (sample SAMEA2622190) | marine metagenome | biome: marine biome (ENVO:00000447); feature: surface water layer (ENVO:00002042); material: "saline water (ENVO:00002010), including plankton (ENVO:xxxxxxxx)" | depth 5 m | reverse complement strand
CACGGCAGCACCAACAACCTTTGTATCTCTGAGGAAGGAGTCAACGGGAATGAAGAACTGCATCACGAAACCAGTGGATGCGACACCAACTGATGTAGAAGTAAGACCAACAATGTCACCGAAGTCGCCCGCGTAAAGCACTGTGTTATTAGTCTCTCTTGTCACGCTAGGTGCCTCTATAAGGACCTGTGGGATGGATGTTCTGGTATAACCAACACCAGGTGTAGAAACTGTTATAGAAGATACTGTATCGCCTGTCAGGGTTGCTGTAGCGGTTGCGCGAGCGGTGGTTCCAAGACCAACAGGTGTCTCAATAGTGATCGTTGGAGCAGATGTGTAACCTGTTCCGCCAGCACCGATAGTGATAGACTCAACTGTGTTTCCAACAGAAACAACAGCAGTAGCAGATGCACCAACCAAATTATCCTGAGATACAATACTTACAGTCTGAACATTTTTGGTAGTTTGGTTTTCATCATCGGGGTTGAAGAAAGGAATAACACTTTCAACAAAGAGTTGAGTAGAACCAACACCAACAGACTGAATGATATTTGTTCTAGGATTAATGAGTGCCTCATTAAGAACTCTCTTCTTACTAATAATCTTACCGTTGATAACTTTATCAACAGTTTGCTTACACCAGGTTACTGTTCTTGCGTGATCGGGGTTTGGATCAATTCCTCTACCAGAATACGGGTTAGTTTCTACGGTGTCAGAGGAGAATATCCCAGTAACGAGTCTTTCTTCTTGATCAATAGAACCAGGGACCAACTCTTGATCTCCTCTGATGCTCAGCATATCACCATCTTTGATAGTCTCAAGGACATCGCGGAAAGTAACGTCAACATCACCAGAACCCTTGTAGAAGAGAACCTTACACTTATCGCCAGAGAATGTTCCGTTTGCATTGGGACCATTAGGTGCTTCTGAGAAGGAAATAACACTACCACCATCAAAGGAATATGCTTCACCAGGAACCTGCAAGATGTCATTGATGAATACCAAAATGGTTGCCTTGACATCAATGTTAGAACCTACTGCTGCTCTAATTGTTACAGGAGAACCATTTCTCTTAATAGTGAACTGTCTCTTAACTCCATCAAACTCATTCTCAAACTTATCGAGAACTTCCAACTCACCGAAGTGCCATCCAGAGAACTTATCAGAGTCAATTCTATCAACTGTAATTTGGAACTCCTCAAATGTGAAGTTAGTGTCAGTGGGAATACCAGAGGCACCTCCTGTAGCAACAGTTAAGACTTGACCTTGACCATATCCATAACCAAAGTTCTTGATCTCAAAGTCGATGATACTAGAACCCTGTCCAACTACAATATCGATGGTTGCTTCAGTTCCAAGACCAGCAGAGGTGTCACTATAAACCAGAGGGATATTAGAGTAAGACAGAGGTGCATCGAAAATAACGATGGGTTCAGAACCTTGAACATATCCAGAACCAGGGTTGGTGACTGCGATACTTACAATGTGACCATTGCTAATAGCAGCAGTTCCGATAAACTCAATGGCAGGTGTTCCAGTATTTACAGTAGTGACACCAACATTAACGACCTGGTTTGCTCTATAACCAGAACCAGTTCTACCAATAGCGATAGATGTAATGGTTCCAGCAGTAGAAACGACCGCAGTACCACCTGCTGAAACCAGAGGTTGATATCCAAGACCTGCGGTAGAACCAACAGAAACGATGTATCCACCAACAGGTATAGTTGCGTTGTTCGCGTCGTAAGCGATAGATGTGGCAGTTCCAGTGAATGTGATGCTACTGATGCCAGAACCCTCAGACAAACTGTAGTCTTGGTCTACACTCAGAGAACCGGTGGGTCCTTGGAAAATACCGTTAATAAGAATAGCAGCGTTATTGGTTGAGAAACCAGTAACATTTTGCTCATCAGACTTCAGTGTGAAAGTCTTAGTTACAGCATTGAACTGGTCAGCAACGCTGTCAAAGACGTGATTGGTCTTATAAGCATCATCTGCGCTATCAATGTTTCCAGATCTCATAAAAGATCTACCCTGGAACTTGGAATGTGTGGTAATTCCAGTAAAGTCTCTTTCATCAGGTGGGTTGGTGACAGAACCAATAGGAGTGGGTCCTATAGGTGCGGTGTAGAAGTTAATAGTATTACCAACGATGTTGTAAGCACCATCGACTACGGTAGCCGCAATACCAGTTGGGTGGGTAGTAATGCCAGTTCCCATCCATCCTCTATCTACAAGGAGAATGTTTGTCGATCCAAAACCAACAGTATTCACCTTCATTATTTCACCAGCAATCTGTATCAGATCTCCACCAAATACAGAGTTAATTCCTGCTAAAGTTACCGATGTCTCGGTTAAGGCAATTTCTTTTAGAAGAGTAGTAGTTGATCCAGTAGAAACTATTGGGTTTTGAATGTAGTTATCAAGTGCGATAAGACACTTACTGTTTTGCTTTTCAGCAGTCAAAGTGTGGAATGTTCCAAGACCTACACTGGTAAAATCAATGGCAACAGGTGTTTGTGCCAAAGCATTTTCTGCAGACGATGCTAACTTGATAGTTGAGTTGTTTTCTTTAATAACAAAGACTTGAGTTGTTGTTGGTAGTAAGGATGTAGCACCAATGCCCGCAAACGTAGTTGTCGCAATACCCACTTGAGTGTGAGTAGATATGCCAAGGGAGTAATTGACAGCCTCTCCAGAAACGAAGAAGTGGTCAGGCAAATTAATAGTATTATTAGAAAGATCAAAGACTGTGCTGTCACTACCATCAAAGTTTCTAAGGAAGATGGGTCTTTCTCTGTGTGTCAGTGTGAATGCTCTCTTAACATCTACTGATGTTCCATTATAGAAACCATAACCTGCACTTATAGATGCATTATTAAGATCTATTTGACCACCGACATTTGCGTTGACATCAACAAGTTGTATTGCCTTCTGGAATACTTTAACTTGTACGTCAGCACTAGCAGGAGGTGTATACTGAAGATGGGTCTCAGTGGATGTAAAAAGAGCACCTATAGTTCCAATACCAGTAGTGGTCTCAAGAATACCAAACTCTGACAGATAAACTTCACCACTATCATTTACAGCAACAAGTTCAGAAACTTGATATTGATCATTAGTTGTATCCTCAACGCTGACCAAATAGTAAGCAGCATTGTAGTCATCACTACCAGCATTCGTATATGTTGCAACAGTGTGAATACCAGGAGTGGCACTGGAGGACAATGATGTATGGAAGGACTCTATTCTAGCAATATTTTCATTTCCGACACTGATGATAGAGTGTCCTGTTCCTACAGACTGAGTGCTTGCTAAAGAAACTCTTACGGTATTAACCGTACATGCAATACCCGTTTTAGGAGTAAAGTCAATGTTTACTGTTCCACTCGCCATACTTGCGGCAAATGTGCCGAGACCACTTAACAGAGAACCTTGCTCTGTTGTCATGTCTCCATACTCAAGAACATCAACAGTTGTATCATCATGGATAACACTTAGTTCAGTAAAACCAAACGTGCCATCATCAGCAGTTATTTCAACAATAACTTTGCTTGAGCGATATGTTGAGGCGATGCCAACAATTGTTGTTGCAGAACCATCAGGTGTTTCTACCTGAGTTGACTGGATGTCACAAATAGTCCCTAAAGCAAAGGTTCCGACACCAGTAACACCAGAGTCAATGTCAAAACTTGCAACACTGACGTTGTAGTTATTAAGAGAGAACTTGGTGGGGAAGAAAAGAAGTTGTCCTTCACTACCAGCGATGTTAAAGTCAAAAGAACCAAGGTCAGTAGTTGTGTCTACGCGACCATAGTTCTGCACAAAACCAATAGATCCGTCATGAATAAGTGAAACGAGAGATGCCTGTCTTTCGCCAGTGAAAGTCTTATCCTTGACAAAAGTTAAGAACTTCTTCGCTTTTTGAGATACATCAAAGTTATTAACAACAGAGAACCTTTCAGTTCTAGGTTCACTGTTGAACTGAGAACTAATATCATCAATAATGAGTGCTCTATTTCCAACAGACTCAAAGTAGTCAGTAAGAACTTTGTTTTGTAGGAATATTCTATCAGATATAACTGTACCAGATGCTGTTTTAGAGTTCTCAGTTACAAGGTCGAAAGCAGGGAAGCAGTGAAGACTGATGCCACCACCAGTGCGAGCACCACCTCTTGCTCCGCCACCACCACGAAGTCCACTACTACCACCATAAACAGGGTCAGGAAGGATGTCGATGGTGATAGAAATTTCAGCAGCAGTGTCTGTGAATACATGTGTGCTGTTAGTATCTGTGGACTCAATAATGAGATCACTGAACTTAAGGAAACCAGAAGTATGGTTCAAGGAACTAACAGTATCATCCCATTTCTGCAGAGGAATCTTAGACTTAATAGCATAAGAGAAGTTCTGATAATAGTTGTTGTCAGGCACTCTTTGCTGGTTGTCATTCAGGAAACCAGTGGACTGTTGGAAACCTTTTTCAACAACAGAAGATGCTTCAAGGGTTATTTCAGAGTTAAAGTCAACTTTAGACTTCACTCTTCCTTGAGTTCTTGAGGACTGACCAACAATCAGTTCATTAACTTGGAAGTCTTTATCAGTGGAGACTTTTAGTAACTCAATTCTGTTGTTCCAACTATCAACTCTTCCCTTTCCACTCCCACCGATAACCTCTTCACCAACAAAGAAGTTATTCTTTTTGAGTTTGACATTAAACTGTGGGAAGGAACTCTGGTTAATAATTCTACCAGCAGAGTTTGTAGCGTCGAAGTTACCAGCGAACAAGTTGTCGTTGATAATACCAGAGAGACTGAAGGTCACTACACCAACGTTCCCGCCAATAGGAATGTTCACATCTGTAAGTGTAAACAGTTGATATTCATAATCGACAGAGTTGAAACCTGAACCAGTCGAACCTACACCAACACTAACATTCTCAATGAGAACTTTGTCGCCAACAGCAAAAGGTGACTGTTCACTAAAACCAGTATCAAAACCAACAGTGACTTCTTTAGTAGTCATGTTGAAAGAAATATCATTAATACCAATACCATTACTGTTGCTGATAGGAATGATCTCTGGAGCGATGTTAGAAAGTCCACTAGTATTCTTTCTAATGGTCACCTGTGTATCACCTTTTTCAAAGAACAAGTCAACATCAGTGATCAACTCACCAGTCAAACTATCCTTAACAATAAGGTTTGGTGCGATGGTATAGTTCTTACCCGATGAAGTAATGCCTATCTCATCAAAAGATGCGAGAGACTCAAGGAAGAGAACCTCTGGTAAGTTTGTAGTAGGTCTGAGTGTATTATCTGTTGGATAGTCGAATCCAATGTTCTCAATATTCGCAGATAATACTCTTCCAATTGTATTGCTGGTGGGTTCAAGGACAGCACCAGTTCCAGTTACTATTCCAACAACAGTTGAAACTCCAACTATTTCTCTGTAACCTCTACCTCTGTAAGTAATGTTAATATCAGAAATACCACCAAAAGCACCTGTTGCATCTGTAGTGTAAGAAAGAGTTGCGTTTGCTTGAGTATATTCTGCTTTTTCAGGGTTGCTCTCAACGTTATACTTGAATACAGAAGTAGAACCGACACCAATGATAGAGTATTCACCAGAGAATACACTATTGGTTTTAGTTATTTGGTTATGACCTACAACTTCTTTGTCGCTGATTATTTCTTTTTTAATGTCAGAAATAAAGTCAAGGTTTACAGGAGTAAACTCATAGAACAGTTCTTCAGGGACATTATCAGTAACGACTAATGTAAGTTTGGCATCAGCATCAATACCAACATCTCCAGTCTTAGTAATCTCAAAATTCTTTGAACTTCCCGATGCTTCAAACTTATTGGTAAACTTAGCATCACGATACAGGTTTAAGTCAAACGCAGAGTAAAGTGTAGATGCGTTTTGAGATGACAGAGAAGTATCACTAAGGTCGAATATTACAGTGTTGCCACTTAATACATCTACGGGAGGGTTGACTGGTAGTAATGACCCACTTCTTGCTATTGTGATTTCAGCGAACTCGGGAGTGAACTGTTCTGTCTGATACTTATCATTACAGAGTTTTACGGAGTCCTTGGAGAATCTGTAAGCATAGTAAATCTTTTGGTCAGTCAAACCTGTAGGTGCGGGTGAAGCAGACAGGATTACTTTATCTCCAGTCTTAAGACCATGGTCTGATATCGTAATAGTATTCTGAGATGTGCTGACTCCAGTAGTTGTGAAACCAAGAGGGTTGAATACTATTCTTCTGTTATGATCGTTGTATTGAACTGTAACAGTTGTTGTAATACCAGGGGTGACATTAATAGAAACTTTGTCACCGAATGTCAAACCATGCGTTGAACCTGTAGCTACAGTTACAATATTCTTACTAACTTCGGCATTAACAACATTGTCTCTAACAGTTTTCAGACTATGGCGTGTGCCTGTTCCAATACCGGTGAAGTAAAGAACCCCAGAGGTCATTGTTGTGTCTGCAACACCAACGAATGTTCCTACAGATCCAATACCAACCTTAAATGTTTGAATACCAATTAGGTCATCAGACACTTTAGCAACATAGAGTGGAGTGTCATTAGCGATACTATAAGTTGTGGGACCTGTTGGGTCTGCGGTGACGACGATAGAGTCTCCATCACCATTATGATACAAGACAACTTCACCACTCTTAAGACCATGGTTAGGGATGAAGAGTCTTCTATTGTCTACAAATACCTGTGTAATGCCTGCACCAGCATTAGAGAAGAAGATGGTAGAACCAACACCAGTTCCAGTGAGAGTTCCGATGCCTAAAGTTTCTCTAGGATCAAAGTAGATTTGATCATTAAGTTCAAAGTCAACATCATTTTCTCTTTGAGAGATGAAGGTAAACTTTCTACTGTCTTCCTGAAGAACAGTTGTAGCAGTATGAGCAAAAGATACTGTTCCATCAACTGCTCTCTGAACTCTGATACGTGAAGACAATGCATCAACGTTCAGAACCTTGACTCTTTCAGAACCTATTCCAAGAACATCGTTCTCTCTGATGTTAAGTAAACCGTCGCTAAGGGAAGCACCACCAACAGAGAAATAGGTTACAACTCCAGTAGCACCAGCAGTTCCAACTCCAGAGAGCAAACTGAATCTATCAGTGCTTACACCAATGTTGTATCTGCTACTTATGGTGATAGATGTATTGAAACCAGACAGTGTAACAAGGTCAGTGTTCGTAAACCCGTGAGGTGCTGTAGAGAAAGCAACGAAACGTCCAGAGGAATCTAAAGGTGTAACTTCAAGGTTGGAAATAGTTGAAGAAGCAACACTGACATTAGTGATGACTTTACCTGCAACTCTAGATACTTTTGCCTTAGCAGAGGTAGCACCATCAAACTTTTCAAAGTCTATTCTATCTCCAACTTGATATCCAGAACCACCTGTTACAATACCAACAGAGTCAATGGTTCCAACAGTTGTTGCTGTAATATCAATGGACTCTTCTCTTATCTTATAAGGTTCTAAAACTCCGTCATAGGATACATTATCCTTAGTCAGGAAAAGAGGTGATGTGTTTCTAAACCAGTTATTAGCAGCAATGTCATAGTCTTCCTGGTTAGAGGTTATACTAATATTGAAGTCATTGGGTTTTGACTTGAATGTATTACCAATGATATAAGGGAAAGTAGGAATTTTGTTATTTTCAAATGGTCCATCATTTTCTACAGCGCCATCAGTGATGGTAGCAAAGTAAACATATCTACCTTCAGGATAGTCTGGAGTGATACAGAACCTACCATTGTGTTCGTCAAGGTCACCACTTGCGTCATACTCAAAGTCCTCAACAAAGAATCCTTGAGCAAAAGCGGTAAAAGAAGGTCTGTTTGTTCTTGTCGCTAGTTTATAACTACTCTTGATTGATTTAACTGCTCCACCATTATTATTAGTATATCCATATGGTCCATAAATGGGGTTGCCATCATATGCCCAACCAATAATGGGTGAGTGGAAAGATGCGTTTGCTTCCTCATTAGCTCCACCGGAGGAAAGGTCTGATGCACCATATTCAACATTCTGTAAGTCCTCTTGTTGATATTGAACGACATTCTGTTGAGACTTACCAAAGACCATCTTTCTCAACTCTCTAGGGGCGTAGAGGTGAGTATACTGAATACCAAAGTCGGAGTTTTGAGCAGCATCTAGTATTCCGTCGTCACTGCTCACAATATCTTTGTACTTCTCAAACAGGTTTACAGTCCACTGATTGATGTTTGCAATGAGTGATGCGTTTTGACCACCCACTTTAACTGTGACTGTTGTTGTGTCAGTGTATCCAATACCACCTTCATCAACAATGACATCAATAATCTGACCACCACTGATGACTGGTGTCAACTTACAATAGTTGCCATCACCATTTACAATAAGATCTGGAGGTGAGTTATATTCAAAACCACCATTTGTAACTAATACTTGTTCTACTTTGCCGTTGTTGACAATAGGAAGTAGTTCAGCATCTCTACCAGAGAGAAAGTCAAATACTGGTTGCTTATTAAAGTCAATGACTTCACTAGCACCATAACCAACACCGTTGTCAGTAAGATGTACTGACTCAATACTTCCTCTAAACACTGGTTGTAGTGTTGCTCTAAAGTCTTGACCACTAAATGTGGTTACTCCTATTTCACCAGTAACAGAAACAGAAATAGTAGGATAGTTGAATGTATGTGTTCCACTACCGGTAGAGGTAATATTTACATACTGTTCCGTATCATAATAGAAAGACTTAGCAGTCGTACCAAGACCAACAGATGAAAGTTGGAAGTTGTTGTCATCTACTACTGTTACGATGTAAGTTTGATCGGAACTTAAACCATCAGCATTACCAGAATAAGTAACCTCTTCACCGGAGTTGTATCCATGGTTGTTAATACTAACGACGTTCAACGCTGTGTTGATGCCAGTTAAGGTAGATCTCTCTTTGTTTTCATATCCAGAACCACCATCACTAACCACAATATTAGAAACTACGTTCTTCTTATTGAAAGATTCAAACCTATGAACACCATCACCAAATGATGTAATATCAACAGCGTTCGATCCTGTTACGACATCATTAGTGTTGTTAAAGAGTTTAATGGTATGTTCATCAACTAACTTGACATAATATTCAGCATCACTTACTAAACCACCCAACACTGTCTGTGCATCAGGTTTGTATATGACTCTCTCAGACTCTCTAAACTTGTGGAAGGTTGTAAACCCAATGGTGTTAGATGAAATACCAATTTGAGGATTATCGCCTGTAGCAAAGAAAGAAACAGAGTGTGTTATTTCTTTTGTATTAGCAGATGCTTTGGCACCTGAACCATTACCACCTGTGATAGAGATGATAGGATCAGTTACATAGTCAAAACCAGGTGTTAATACATCTATTCTCTGAAGAGAACCTTGAACATTACATACACCTGTTGCTCCAACTCCAGTTGAGTCTTGAATGGACAATACAGGAGGGTTTACAATATCATATCCTTCACCACTTGCTGCTACAGTTACATCATTAATAGAACCAAAGTAAACACTACTACCAGACTTATAGTTAAGTATCTCTACACCATTGACAAGAAGACCAGTTCTACCGGGCAATGTCTCACGGTTTACACCATCATCGACAGGAGTTTTGAACTCCCTTACCAGTTGTTGATGCTCAAGAGTCTTATCAAAGAAATCAACAGGTGTAAATGTATTACTTGTGACAATACCAGATACAGAAACAAATGTATTATTGAATAAGTTAGTTAAACTACTAGCAATTTTAAACTGTTTATCATTAACTCTCTTCACATAGAAGACTCCTGCCTCTATCTCAGGGAACTTACTTACATATTTGTTAAGACCAATAAGTCCAAGAGAAGTCTCTGGTTCAGCGTAAGAGTTGTAATATACTTTATCACCAGTGTAATATCCGTGATTTCTTGTGATAGTAAAGAGTTCACCACTAAACTCTCCATCCAGTTCAATGATTCTATCGTAAAACTCAAGAGGGTTAGCATTGTAACGAGGTAGGGATGAGGAGGCAACTAATACATCTCCATTGAACTTAGCATAGGAGTTTTGTACATTTGCAAAAGTCTTTTCAATGTTAGAATATCTGGTGGCATTAAGACCACTCACATCGGGTTTAAGAACATTTCTTCTTGCACTAAACGTGTTACCGTTGAGCTCCCCTTGTCCTTTTATTGTAAATGTAAACTGGTTTTGAATATCTACAATATCACCAGTCTTTTCAGCGCCACCAGACTCAATAATAGTTACACTATCACCAAGTCTTAAGTCATTTTTTATTTCAGTTGTGATGTTGTATGAGTTGTCAGATGAATCTACTAAAAGAATAGACCTCACATCAAACTTAGGAGTCACATTGTGGAACCAACTGCTGACAAGAGCATTGCTAGTTGTAATACCAAGTGACTTAATTTTAATTTTATCTCTGTTCTGATAGAATGAAGTATTCGCGTCAATAACATTTTGACTTAATACATTACCAATACGAACTTCTATTCTACTGGTTGTCGCAATGCCCACGAAAGGTGCATCAGTTGAAGCGATGGATACGGCATCAATGCCTTCAAAACCGTGAGCAACTATATTAAGACCAAGATCTGTAGCAGAAGATATTTCAACAGTTGTGCCAAATGTAGATGTATTCGCTGCACCAACACCAATAAACTGGTTAATAGTTTTAGAACGGTATGTTAGAATACCACTTTGACCAGTTACTCTTAGTAAACCTGAAGTTGGGAAACCAATAGTGGAGTCAACATCAATAATAGAGGCACCTGCAGCTACAACTGAAAGGTTTTTAGTCTTAGGATGAGCATGAAACTCACCTAACAAAGTTCCACCAGTGAGGTCGATATCCTTTGGATAGTCAAAGTCAACACTAACTTGGTAGTAGTCTTTGCTATTGTAAGTTAGTTTCTCTACATCAATGACAGTAGCGAATGCTTCATCAATATCATATTCAGGGTATGCACTCTGATATAATGTTTGGTTCTTTAATTTAAGAGGGTCACCTTGTATTTTCTCTACAACAAGGTCTCTTGTCTTTCTAAACTGAGCGTCAGATGGTCTGAATAAGAAGTCTTTTGGTTTTACTACTTCAGCGACTTCGCCATACAAAGCAGCAAACAGTATTCTAAAGGACTCATCAGTTCCTTTTGACTGATAAAAGTCTTTAGTTCTAGAAAGAAACAGTTTCTGATTGATATCATCATCAAAATCTCTTCTTTCAAAACCAGGAGCGATCTGTCCTTTCAGTTTTATAAGAAACTGTTTTAACAACAGATTACTAAGGTTTACAATCTTCGCGCCTTGAGTGTGAGATGCTGCTTCAGAAGTTGTAAAGGTAAGGTTGTCTTTATCTTCTACAAATGATGTTACACCAGAAAAACCACGAATACATCCATTAAAACTATTCCTAGACTTAGAAGTGTAGAGAATAATCTCTCCATCAATTTTTAAGAGACCATATCTTTCGGGAAACTTATATGTTCCAAATGTATTAGTAGCAACCTGAGTGCTTGCTGTAATTGTATTACTAAAAGTGTCAATGTCAGATTCAAGAATAGTTTCATCAACGGTGTCAATTAAGGTTTCAAGTTTTAGATACTCATCAATATTTTGTATGACATCAGCAGGTGCTGTAGGATATTCTTGTGAAATATAATATTGCTTTAAAAATTCACCAACCAAGGGAAAGTCATCCCTAACAAATGCAGGTAACTGATACTCAATGATGTCCTGGATCTGTACGCGCTGTAAGTCGGTAGATATCATCTCTTACTCTTTAGTATGAATATGTAGGTGTGGATGTTGAGGGTGTTGTTGGAGTTGTGGAAGTGGTAGTAGAAGATGTTGTGGTTGTTGTAGTTGTTGTACCACTTGTTTCTTGAGTCACTCTCCCTATTGATATTGCATCAGTAGATCCTCTAACCAAAGCACCGTTTGCAAAACTTGATGTGACAATATAATTTGAACCAGAAATATCATAACCTGAGGATATTCTATCGTTGATAGAATTAATGGTAACGTTATTAGTATCTAGTTGAACATACAGATCATGCAATCCAATAATATCATTAGAGAATGGGACTGCAGATATTTCAATAACAGGGAACTGTTTGTTAAGTTGTGTTGATATAATATTGATAGGATTTAATTTTATCTCACCCTTTATGTAATCGACAGTGCCTACATTTCTTTTAACAACAACTGCCTCTGTAGGAGAGTTTAGACGTATAAGATTGACAGTTCCTGTATTAAGATCAAAAAATGGTGAGTCAGCAAGATAGACAACACCAGGGATACCGCTTACCTGAAAACCAGATGACTTAATATTATATCCAATTTGTCCTCTATGAGTTCCATGTCCATGGTTTTTAATATGGAATCTATTGCCAAAACATATCTCATACTCTGCAAAAGCATTCAGGGACGCTCTGAGGTCCCTACGCATCTGTATGGTGGTGATATTGGATGTGATGGCATCATTAGTATTATCAATGACACCCAAGAACTTACTATATTTAAACCGTGCGCCAAACTTATTCATTTCTGTTGAGTTGGCGTATCTATTAATATTAGTAGACACCAGTGACTTAACTTCATCACCGGAAGAAATCATATTACCGTCATAGTAAACATTAGACAGAACTTCAATATAAAGATACTTTAGGTCAGTTATTTCTAACTCTATGCCACCAACTGAATATTTCTTTATTTCTCTTTTAATATTATCTTTGACTAAGTTAGATAAGTAAGCACCGTTGATAGGTTTAATACTAGCAAATACTTTTCCAAATTGAGGAGGACTTAACTCTTCACCACCAAATACCGACACAGACTCTGCTTCACGATAGATGGTTGGTAAAAGATTCTCATAGTCAGTAGATGTTACTGCTCTTCTTTGAGATGAATAGATCTGAGGGGCATATTTTTTAATAGACTCAATACTTTCAATATCATCACCGCCAAATGATGGTGTATTAACAGTAACCAAAGAGATGCCACTTTCAATTGCAACTGCATCTCTTGAGGTTGTCAGTTTACCGGAGAAACTTAAATCAAATTGACCGTTGCCACTTGATCCCTTAGTAACAATATATCGAACTTCAACAAAGTTAGGTTCTTCTAGTTTCTTTCCAAATACACCATCACCAAAAATAATTTCATATCTAGAGTCTTCTATCTCTTGTATCCAATATACAGGAGACTCACCATCTACTTCAAACAAACTTTCTGCTAAACGATACTGTCTTTTTACAGTGGAAAAACTAGATGGTTTAACAATAACTTCGATGGTTGAAGTATCAATATTTGAAGACTCTAAAACAAACCTTTGTTGTGGGTTGTAGTTGTCATAAGAAAAATTTGCCGTGACATATGTGCCCTCATATACATCAATATTATCAAAGTTTGCTACATTATTAATAACAGGCACTGTCACATCACTCATCATTGAAAATGTGAATGCTTCATTATTAAAGTTTTGAGAGTTCGCTACTAAACCTTTATTCAGAGTTATAGTCTGTGGTTTAGTATCATAAGCGGATGTGTCTACTAAGAAAGATATGTTTGCTCTACTTGCCCTTTGAGACCTAGGGGTGTAACCTATATTCCTCGCCAGAGACACCACGTTCTCTCTGAGAGTGGCGGAATCAATGAATACCTCATTAGATACCATATTGGCATTATATGAGGTTATATACGTGTTGTACGCTAATGCATCGATAATAGTAGAAAGGTTCGACCCTTCAAAATCATAATCAGAAAAGTTTGAGTTTGACCTTAGATATTCTGTGATCGATTGCTTGATCTGATCGAAGTCTAGGTTGGCAAAGTTGACTAGTGCCATTATCGTGTCTGTTGTAATGCGAACGATAGTTGCTGAGGAGAAACTTCTACCCCAACAATGTCATAACGAATAGAGATTTCATATGAACCTACGCTAAAGTTTGGTTGTACAATAACTTGACGTAATCTTACTCTTGGTTCAAAATTATTAATTGTATTACGGATTTCCTCTTTTAAAGCATCAGTCGTTATGTCATCCATCGGTTCAAATAACAGACGACTAACTTGTGAACCAAGTTCAGGATTAAAAGGGCGCTCACCGGGAGCGGTCAAAACTAAGTTGCGAATTGAACGTGCAATAGCAGTTTCATTTTTATTTGCAATCAAATCAAAGGTAAGAGGACTTACCTTAAAAGACATTGAAATATCTTTGAACGCTTTACTTGCACGTTGAACAGGCACTATTTACAAGCGAGTATAGTTTATTTATCTCTTTCCTGAGCAGTTTTCCAGAAGTAACTTTCTTGGTCGCCTAAACCCATTCTATCGTATCCATTTTCAACTTGATAGTATTCAGTTGATACTTTAAAGTCAGGTTGCTTCGGCACCTCTGGTGTCAAACTGTTATCATAGATACGCATTCTATTATTAGGATAGAGTGCATATTGACCATTAACAAGTTCAATCAAGTTATGAGACTTGTGTTCTGCAGGGTTCTCACTTGTTGCATAGTCAATAGTGTCAGGGTCTTGATGATAGTTGTCTATGGTACACACATAAGTTCCTTTAACAGTGCCATGGTCTCTTGTATAGACTTCATAGTCCATACTACCAATAAACTGTTTCTGTACTGCTACAACGCCATAGTCCATACAGTTCCAGAACTGTAAGTTATGAAGACTCATGTCAGGGTCAGGTTTCTGTGGTCGCGAGAGAAACGCGCTGATAGGTAACTTATCATACATTGCTGCATACTCAGGTAAGTATGTCTCAAAATAAAAAGCACGTCCAGGCATCGACTTACACGATACCCAAACGCCTTTAACAAACTCACCATGACCACTTTGGTGATCAGTTAAGTATTCTTTTCTTACCCAAACTTCAACAGAAGGTAGGTTGCAAATTAACGCTGCCATTTCCAAGATTGCTCATTCGTAGAGTATCTATACAACAACTCTTCATCTTTTTTAATATCACGAATAGCAATGTAGAATTCATCTTCATCAATACCTATATTAGGTTCATCAGAATGATTAACATAATACGCTTGATATATCCTATCAAGGTCACAGTCTATCCAGAAACCTTCTTTATCACACCAGGTTAAAGATACAATATGATCGTGCATCCACTCTGGTATTTCATTCCATAGTATCTTCTTTGCTTCCTGTCGCCCTTTCCATATCATTGTACCCTTAGGTATATCACATAAAGAAAAAACACCCACCCCGCCACAGACTTTACTGGGAGCGAGATAGGTGTAAAGAGTCAAGTCATAGTTCAACGACCTTGACCACGATATGCTTTCTTACGACCGTTACGAGAGGTCGGACTCAGTTTTGTGTTAGTCGAGCGTCCTTGCCGAGTTTTTTTGCTCGGTGATGGCATCCAACCATCTTTAATAAGACCAACCTTTGATTTTACTGCCATTTTCTAAGTACCTCAAATAACGCGAGTTTTTTCGTGACCAACTCGAATCCGAGGGTCGCACCAGATTTCATATCCTGCTTCAATAGCATCAAGACAGAAACTTACATCTTCTCCACACATATCCTGAACTGCTCCAGACTCAAAGACTTGCATCTTAGGAGCAAACCAAGGATACTTCATTTCCTTATTCTCAAACACTCCATTCTGAATCATGACCCAACCGAAACCTGTGTAGTCAACAGTGAAAGGCTTCTTACGCTTTGAGATAGAATCGACAGTTTCGTGATTCATCACACCACCGTTCTTACGGAAGTCATCTTCTTCCAACCAGTGTGCAACAGAAGTTGTTTGACCATCTTCAGTAGAATACCAACCAGCAGTGATTGCTTTCTCTTCACCCTCTGCAGGCAGTGATAAGTCACACAACTGCCAGAACTTCTCAGAGTTAAAGACAATATCACTGTCGATCCACAGTTGATAATCATACTCAAGTTTACCATCCCAGGGAATCTGATCAGGTCCACGCAACACATTAGCGCCCAAGCACTTACAACGTGCAAAGTTGACCATGGAAGAATAGTCTTGACTAATCTGAATACTCATTCCATTCTGTACTAAGTCAAAGCACAGTTGTACAAAGTTTTTCATGAATGTATAAGAACATCCACGACCAGGTAGGCAGAAGACAATCTTCTTACCTTTCATTCGTCCTTTAATTGCTTCAATGTCCCACTCTGGTCCTTTAACCTTTTTTGGTGGAACAGTTTTAACAGTAAATCCTTTTGCCATTAGAAAGATAACTCTTCAGTTCAAAGTATAATGCAGTGTATGTATATTGTCAATATGAGTCGCTACCAGCGGGTGAACCACTTTCCATTAAAGTATAAACTTGCTCATAAGACAAGTCTTCCTTACTATAGTCAGTTCTCATTAAACCTACCATACCTTGCAACTGACTCCAAGTCTGATGAAACTGTTCTTCATTCAAGTTATTATATAAACACTCTCCTTTAGCATAGATGTGGTAAATCTTATTTGCCAAAATTTTTTCCTCCGAAAATTTTTTAATGTGGTTTAATTTGCTATTGCATTATATATCAGCACAAGAAAAAACCCTACAAGAAACATCATGGGGCGAAATACAATGTGTGGATATCTTATCATCCACCCTGCAAATACGACCTTCCAAAAACTCCAGTAGGGTTTGTTATTCATGGCAAAATTTTTTTATGAAAGTGGATTCACTCTCGCGTTTTGTCACCTCTGTAGGTTAGGGTAGTTAGCGTTTTTTATATACGGCATCGCGCTACGCGCCGTTAACACAAACCGCCGCATAACTGCCAAAACACGCATATGCTAACTATACCATATTTTTACGGGACTGTCAACACCCGCCCCGCATACTACCAACTGACAGGTTTACTCAAGTCCTCTACGTAGCTATCAACGACCCGCTCAGTTCCTTCCATATCGAATAACTCCTCGAAGTCAATCTGATGGGGGTTGAAGTCTTCATACACTTCAATATCCAGGGTGATTCTATAACGCTGCTTCTGGGCGCTGGTGTAAGAAACTGACATAAGACTGTCCCCGTTGGTGATACTTACAGACTATAAGACGACTGAGAGATATTGTCAACCACGCCACGCATATTTATAAGCACCACTGATAAAACACGAAGAACTGTATCGCCATTTTTTATCACAGGGGTGCTTGACATTTCTGGGAGTTCGTGATAGACTGAACGCCAAGATCACAACACCTCAGCACATTTATTTGAGAATAAAACGACGCCCCCTCAGTAACATTTAATAGGTTATTAATGGATAGTATCCTGAGAACATTCTCAACAAGATAAAACAGCGGAGTATATTTATATTACCATTTAGAAACGTTTTTTTAATACTTTTCCCCTGATTAATAGGTAGATATACTTACATTTACCAGGGGTGAAGTAACGACGGTAGGAGTTACGAACTATAGTAAGTCTTACTACGTCCCTATCAACTACTCTCCTGCATCTTGTCTCCATAAGTGACACTCATGCCATCCTGTTCTAGCAACTCAGGGTAGTAATCTTCCACCTCAGTAACAAGTTCTTCCACAGAGTAATCATCAAGATTACCGCTCAAACTATCATAGACAAACTGATACATTGTCTTGTGATCCATACTATCAATAATGCTCTCAATGTATGCCTCTTGGAGTTGATCGCGGTCGATGATGTTGTCAGTCATTTGTGATAGTGAAGTGATGGAAAAATTCAGGCGCTCGCGTATCTCGTATCAGCAGGCAGCGGGGAAGTATTGTTGAGGTTCTGTAAGAAAATCAGTGACCTCATATCCATGAATATCCAACCTAGAGTTTACAGTTTCAATCATTTCTTTTTTAGTAAACAACCGCATTGATTGTGCGTCTCCTTTGAACTTAAGAGTGTAGACAAACTTATCAGTCAGGATGGAATGTGGGCGGAACTCAACAACCATGGAATGACGCTTTGAGGTGAGTTGCATGTTAATAAAAGAAGTGAAAGTGTGGGGGAGTTAGTGTTACTCAGGCAAAGACATATCCATTAGTGAAGGATACATTTTTGAAGACAGACTTTCCGTTGATAGCACCAACACAGTGGCGAACATACCATGCAAAGTCTTTCTGAAAAACACCCTCGCCAGTGATGCAGAATTCTTGGCAAAGTGCATTAAGGCGAGACTTAGTTGTAACTGACTGATAACCACCATCAAAGATAGTCATGTCGTTATCAGAAATAACAGCAATCTTATTACCGTGAAGACGTACAATAGACTCGCCAGTCTCCTCGTTAAAGTGAACAGTTGTATTTGCAGAAGTCCAGTTGATGTTGTTCTGAACTGCTGCGATCATCTGCTCTTCGATCTTACGCATGAGTGGTGTGGAGTGGTGTTCCTTTGACTCTTTTAATATACATGGATTTGGAGACCATGGGAGCGACCCTGTGCCACTTGTCTGACTGGTCACCTGTAAGTTTATTCTTTATACTAACTCCTGTTGATATTGCATATAATTTTCTTCAGTTGCTTCGTCTATACTTTCTTGAATGACTTGATAGATGTAATCATTGTCGCCAACATCTCTCATAATAGTTCTTACTAAGAAAGAATCTTCTAGCACCTTATCCTCTTCAATATCGCCATTTTCATCCTTCAAATAGCAATCATTCTGGGTGTAAATCCATGCGGCACAGTATGCATCTTCTCCCTGTTGTTCGATTAGGTTGTTGACTCGCTGTTGCAGTTCTTTCAGAGTGTAGTTCATGAGTCGAGAAGAATAACTTTGTAAGATGTAAACTCAGGGTAGCATTTCTCTACCCATCTGGATAACTTTGTATTCTGTGCTTTGATACCTTTGTGTGTTTTAGGGCGCGTTGGCATATCTTTTAAGAAAGATAAATGTCCTCCGTCTGTTGTAACCTGAATAGAATAAGTTGCTGTTGTTGTGTTCAAAATGCGTGAGTCCAGGATGTCATTTGTTTGCGGGAAATGCGCCCCTCTCGATATAAACCATCGACCACATTATTGAAAACCGCTTGCTTCTCCTCTCTTGATAAGTTTGCTTTCTTTTGTGTTGCAGTTTCGCGAACAATTCGCATAACTTGAGTTTTAGTCATTGTGTTCAACATATCATCAACCTCCAAACATTTCATCGAAAAGGTTATCAGCGTTCTTCGCTCTTTCTTCCCACTCTGTCATCTCAGCATGGCGATCAAGTTGGTTTCTCATTGATATTAATGCCTCCTGCTGCAACTTAAGTTTGTCCATTTCCACATTCAGGTAATGCAGTTTGGTGTTGATTTCACAGCGGTCAAGTCCATCAACAGTGGGCATATCGTATTCAGTATTGTTGATTTTGCGAGGTTGAAGAGTGACAGTCATTAGTTCAGAAAAGAGTGGGTAAGTTTTAGTGGTTTCAGTCATCAAGTTGTTGAGTTGAATCCCATGCATCGTAGAACATATCCCATGCTTTTTTATCACCAACAAATGATGAACAACCTGCGACTTCGCAGATATAATCGTAACACATATCAATATCAGGGTTCATATCGAAGTAGAAATTCTTCATTGTTTCGATTGCATTGACAAAAGCAGAGTCTTCAATGAGTGAGTGAAACTTGTTCTTCATGTCGGTTGCTTTGTTTTCCATGCATCTAATATAGATGATTTTGGACGCTGTGCCCATTTTGTGTGCCACTTATTAACTGTCACACCCCCAGGACTAGGGAGCGACGGTCTGACCGATATTGGCGGGCAGCGTTGCGCTTCACTGCCTCTAGGTCTCCGATCCACTGACGACCGAGGGAGTTGACTGGGTTCAGCGTTCCCATGCGACCAGCGCCAACGGCAACATCAGCAGAAGCGACGTAGGAACCCTTCTCAGCATCGTGAGAACCAAGCGCAGGGCGTCCGCTGCTGTTGACTTTCTGGAGTGCGCTGCGGCGCTTACGATGGATGGTGCTCTTGAGGACGGTGACTCGCATTGCGTTGCATTGCTTTGACTCTTCTAAGATACAGAACCTGCCATCTCTTGTCAAGTATCATATGATACAGTTTTAGATATTAGTTTTTATGTTATCTTTTGATGGTAGAGATAGCAGGTTCGCCAATGTTAAAAACAGTATCAACCACCGCCTGAACTTTTCTGCTAGTGCTGATACCCACATTATCATAAACAGGGCAGACAACTAACCCAAACCTCTTAGACTTGTCTCCCAATCTGATGACTCGCCCAATAGTTTGACTGATGCCAATGTAGTCCATGTTTCGCAGGAAGAGAACTGCCTCTAGTCCGTTGACGTTGATACCTTCAGACAAAATGCTGTGATGGATAACAACAAAGCGTTTGCCCTTAGTTTTTCCCCACTCGTTAAGTGTCTCGAAAAATGTTTCCCTGTCCACCTTGTTACCATCAATAACTGCACCAGTCTTAGATGTGATCATCATCCAAGAATATCCGCGCTGATACAACTCAACACAGAAGTCAGTTTGTGACACCAACCCAATGATCTGTTTAGTTGTGCGAGCGGCAATAAGAATCTTATCAACATCGTTGTCATCAATAGTTGACAACATATAGTCAGAGTCGCGGTCGTAGTTAATACCCTTGTCTGCCATCTCCATTTTCTTGACTACAACTTTAGGCGGCAAGATATATCCACCTTCGACTAACTCAGGTGCAGGGACTTGACAGATAGTCTGACCATAAACCTCAGGTATATTCATGCCGGGTTTGAATATTGTTGCGCTATACTTTGGAGTCGCAGTGAAAAAGAATGTCCGTGCATTTGACTGCGACACAACTTCAGTCGGAGCAAAAAAGTTGCGCTTGACACTGTTATGCGCTTCGTCAAAATAAGCAGTATTCACAACAATCTCACTGTCTACAATTTTCTGCAAACTATTGTAAGTTGTAAAAATAAGTTTTTTTCCACGGACATACTTGTCCCACAGTTTTATCTGCTTTGCTTTTGTTGTGCTGAAATGATGTGTCTCACCGCTGTGAACATGCAGGACACTAGCACTAATATGCTCAAGAAACTCGCTGCACAGTTGCTCTGCCAACAAAATACGCGGAGCAACTACAACAACTGTGCAGTTTACATTGTCATCGAACGTGGTCAATGTGTCCTGAATCATGCACATTGTTTTGCCACCACCTGTAGGGATGATGATAGTTCCCTTCTCATTTTTCCGCATAGCATCACATGCGCGGTGCTGATGTGGGCGAAGGTTGAACATCAGTGAATCTCTCAATACAGATAATATACACGAAAAAAGTGCCCATCGCAAGTACGGTGGACACTACATGTGCTGTCACATATCATCGAACATAGAGAAAACTTCCATAAGGATCACAGATGTTAGGGTTGTCAACTAACTGCTCAATCTGATAGCGAACACCCTTTGCAGGTGCTTTGTAAGATGCTGGTTTGTAAACTTCACCAGTCTTTTTATCAACGAACATCCAGCAACTGCGGGCACTGTCTTCAATACCATTGCGGACAAGTGTCTCCCAAACTTTGATATATTTACGACCAACTTCCATCTCAAGTCGATGATAAAGAGAGCGACCAGATTCAATGGCATTTACTTTCCACTGGTTGTTCACAACTTCGAGCAGGTACTCAGTAAGATACTCTGCTTTGAGTTCAGGAGCACAGAAAGTCATGATGTTGCGAATGTGAGTGGGGTTTGAGTAAACTGCTGTCATGGTGTGTTCCCTTGACTCTTTAATAATACACGCCTGAGAGGCATCTACAAGCGCCTGTGTGCCACTTTGCTGGGTGTCACCATGTCTTGACGTTGTTAAAGTTTGAATAAGAAAATGCCTCTCTCTCCACTAGTTTGAACATGCCAAATTCATTGGTGCGAACATAACCTTCACCATCAACATTACAGTCATCGATGAATGCATCTGGACCGTCATTGCTGCAAGTGAACAACATATCATCTTTGATAGACTTGATCAACAACCAAAAACTAACGAGTTTATCATTCATAAAGGTGCTAGGAATAACAGGGCGACCTTCACGAATACAACCATTCAGTTCTTGTTGCAAAAGTGCAGCAGTCTTAGGGTCTTCAAAGTCAACCAACTGAGACATTTGACGTGCGAAACCAATAACCTCAGAGAAATCTTCTCCAGTCTCCCATGCATCGGGTTGAACAAATGCACAGCGGTCAGTGCTGCTCATCTGAAAATCAATGGGGAAAGCAACAGCATCGCGCAGAGTATCTCCAGAGCAGATGTATTCAGTGTGCGGAGCGATAATGATGTTCTGATGAATAACCTGCTTAAAATCATAAGTTATTGTGTTAGGTGTGTACTTGCTAGAACCACCGAAACCGATGAAGTCTCCCTGAAAAATACCTGTATCATCAGGAAGGTTGTCTAGACAGGAGTGAAGAATAGTAGCAACATTTCCTGTGTGGTTGTTGTCAATATCCTCATGTGTTTCATTGATCTTGATCTTCACTTTGTTGAAGACACTTTTAGTCCCTACAAAAAACTTTCCGGTCTCAGGATTTGTGCCCCAAACAATAGCGGGAGCACCATCCATTTTAACTGACAAGGTGCTAACCGCTTCAAACCAGTCAAGAATCGAAAGGTTACCCGTCAGGATGGTGTCTTCGGGGTGCTGGAGGTGTGTGTTTTTCATGTCCTTAAGATAGGGCAGAACTCAGGGCATTGGGGGAAATGGTGGACAGTTCACCGACTGGCATGTAGTTTGTAACAAGAACCTCCGAAACATCCAGGGTTGATGTTCCACGTCCAGCAGTGTACTTTGCTTCCATTTCAATGATATTGCATCCATCAAAGTTCTTCTGATAAAAACCATCGTGGATGTCCTTATTTGAATAGGCAAACATACATCCAGACGTTGTAAGATAACGCGCTAGTCTTACTTGATCTTCCTCAGTAAAACCACCTTGATAGAGAACAATGCTGTCACGATATGGTGGGTCAGCATACAACCAGTCTCCGTCCCTTACATTACAACAAGCAAAGTCACCGTTACGGATAGTTGCTTTCTCTAAAAATGCAGCGACATTGTGTATTTTTGACTCATTGAAAAATGCTTGCTTCTGCAAACATGTGCCAGGTGGTGTGGAATATCTTTCATTGCACTTTTTATATGCTTTCCACATACCGTTGAAGTTTACCTGCAACATGAACATCAACAGCGCAGACAAATATACATCGGACTTACCTTCGTGTTGATGACAATATATCTCGCGCAGTTCGTAATAATATACCTTTCTATCTTCAGGAGAAAGACTCAACCATTTATTCACACAGTTCCGCCACTCGATGATAACTTGATCGACGCTATCAGCGAGAGTCGCATACAACAATACTAACTCACTGTTCCAGTCATTGATGACATACTCTTTGTCGGGGTAGTGCTCAAATACCCACAGAGAGTTAGTAAGTCCACCAGCGAAAAGATCCACGAAGCGTGTGAACTCTTGCTGAGGAAAAAAGTGTGGTGCATACTGTTGCAACATGCGCTGTTTGCTGCCAGTCCACTTAAAAATAGGTTGAGTTTTTGTCTTCACTTGCACTCCATCAGAACTTCTTTTGTCATCACACTGTTATCAAGAACATACACGTTGCTGTTGATAGTTCCTTGCGCTTGTCCTTTCTTTACTTTTGCTTTGAACAGTTTTGTATTCTTATCTTGCTCTTTACTGCCCTCAAAGATATAAAGAACCGTTCTGTCACCATAACATTTATCACGCATCTTTTCAAGGTCGAAGAAGATCTTCTCCTCAGTGGTGCCTGCTTTATCTCCTGCTTTCAGTTCCAAGATGCTATCCAACTCAGGAACATATCCATCAGATTCAAACCTACCGAAGTCTGCTTCTTTATATTCTTCAGGTGCTTCAAAATTAACTTTACCTTCCAACCATTCATTGATGCGAGGAATATCTTTCTTCCTCACTTTACCACCAGGAGTGAGAGGAATCCCAAGATACTTGGCAGCATCCACCTGAGTGCGAATGTAGTGGAAACCCATACCTACAACTCGCTCACGCAATTTCTTTTCAGCACGTTGTCCTGATGCTGCTGCTCCGTGTGTGTCTGCCATGGCGTTTTGTTTTTACCCTGTCATTATAGCATAAAAAAAGGGGCGTTGCCGCCCCCGTACCACTTTATGAACTGGTTCTTTTCATCCTGAAGTATTCACTCTCACACTGAAAATAGATTCGTGTTTGTATAAACTTAGGGTCAATATATTCGATTGTATGTGGCTTTTGGGTGTAAGGATTACGTCGTATTTGGATGTGATCGTATTTGTGAGGTGTCATAAAAACTCATAAGGCACCTTATTTAGATGATGCCTTTAGAGTTCTTAAAACAACTTATAGTTTCCCGAACAACCGATACAAAGGTATCTATGCAAAATAAGATTTACACAGTCATATTTGTATCAAGTTCATTACATTTTACGTTCATACCTACAATGTCACCCTGCTCATCAAGAAACTGTTCAATAGACTCATCGTTCCAATACATAAGTTCTTCAACTTGAGGGGTGTCAGTGAACTCAAAAGTCATGATAAAATAAAAAAATGGGGTGCTGATTTCCTGTCGCCGCTGCTCCTGAAACCAGCAAAGGGGAGCACCGCAGTTGAGTGGGGCGGGAACAGTTTGTCGTTCCTCTTATGGTTGTATGCCTCTCAACTCATTCAATATACACGAATCTGGGGTGTTGTGTCAACCTAGTGGACAGTTAGTTGAACGTCCCTGCCTTCAAGGTTGTTCTTTACATGCTCTTCCCAAAACATAGCATCCTCAATTTTATAAAAGACTGCCTTGTGGCAAGCATAACCTTTCTTCTTCGGTTTTTTGTACGAAACTTGATACTTAAGCATAATAATTCACTGGGGGTCCAAATACCTACCTTCTTGTGATTTGTAGGTGTCTTCTTCGTTTCTTCTATTTTTGATATACTCTAGTTCATTCCATAGAAATCTTTGACACACTAATAAGATGTGGTTCTTTTTGTGAAATGATGGACCATGTTCATGGCACACTTTATCAGATACACCTATCTCAATACTAATAGATTCATCACACTTAAAATAAACCCATCCTTCATGGTCTCTCCATTTTACATAGTCATCAACTTTAGGAATATAATGCATATTCTAGAGGGTTGAGATTCAACTGCATACTAGTATAGGGACGAGTGTCAGAAATGTCTACCTTATCTCCGTGCTTGGTGAAGTTAATAGGCGCATGATAGCATCTCTGCTTTGTATTGTAGAACCCCCAGATTGTCCTAACTGGATCACTGCTATAACAATACTCACGGTGATGAAGTAACCAAATAGCAACAATATTTGATTTGTGAGACTTAACCTCATAGGAGTATCCTTTGGGAGGTTTGTGTGGAAAACCATCAGGCAGAGACAGGTTCATCGGGAACAGAGATTGTTTCATACTCTGGGTACATTGTAGTCACAATATACTGTGCCAGGTCTTTGTTAGGTGCCACTACTTCAACTGCCACAGTGTAAATGTATTCAGGTTCATCAATAGCACCTTTCATAGCAAGATCGACAAGAACTTTCCAAACATTTCCACGTCCAATATGACTAGTGAGGTCCACTAGCATATCATATTCATTTTCATTTGCTGTATGTGTCATAACCTTTAGCGTCATCACTTCTTTTTAGTTCTGCTGCAAGTTCTTTATCCGACTTAAGATGATGTCCCTTAAGTTCTGGGTTAGGTACACTCGAAATGGTGGGATTACGGTCAAGGTTCTTGATAACGATGAACGCATCTTTGTTATACTTACGGGTGCCTTTTACAGGTGCCCACTTAGTACCAGCACCATCAATCTCATAGACTGAAGTGCCTGCAATTTCAACAGCAATGTTGTCACCTTGTTCCCATCCCATTTTCTCCAGAGCAATAGCAAGTTGCCCCAACATTCCACTAGGATACATCACATTGTCATCCATAACGTGTTCTTCAGGTTCAAGGTTGCCAATCATTCTCCCCATTCCTGTCTAACAATGCGGAGACGTTCTGGTGCGACACCATCATCTTGTGCTTTTTCTGCCCACTTAAGTCCTTCTTCACGGGTGAGGTATTGTGCGTTGTCATGATACAACCACCAACCATTTGTCTCTTCGGTGATCAGTTTATATTTTTGTTCTTCAGTCATGATGTGAAAAACTCCTCCATGTAGTAGTCAACAGTAACCTCAAGTTCTTCTGCTTCTCTTTCTACTGATGCCCAAAACTCAGCAGCGATGAGTTCGATCTCTTTTTTTTCGTTAGTGATGTCAGTCATTACGTGGATCATTGAAGTAGAGTTCTTGAAGTTCAATAGTTTCCATAATAGAAACTACTTTATTATACAGCACTGTAACTTTTTTGTTGCTGCTATCCAATTTAGACAACTTCTGGAGGGCGGTTTGCAGCACCT
>TARA_R100001460_G_scaffold41145_2_pt1 | contig 26827 bp, 37 predicted proteins | sample TARA_R100001460 | Tara Oceans TARA_R100001460 (sample SAMEA2622190) | marine metagenome | biome: marine biome (ENVO:00000447); feature: surface water layer (ENVO:00002042); material: "saline water (ENVO:00002010), including plankton (ENVO:xxxxxxxx)" | depth 5 m | reverse complement strand
GGTGGTGGCATTGTCACGCTGTCATTCATCGTTATGCGACCGTTCCTTTACCCAATATGTTGTTCCTAATCTTGTGCGCCAAAAGCCACGTACATTACGCATCTGCTCTGAGCGTGTTGCCCAACGTAGATTACCCTTGACATATCCTAATTCATTGTTCTTGCGGTCCAAACTACAATCACTACCTTGTGAATAGACTTCACCTACTTCCTCCAAAAAGCATTCAAAGTCCCAAAAAAGGTCCTCGTCGTATAGTGGATCGTACCGTTCATAAGCAGGGTCAAATCTCCTTGTGTACAGTCCACGCCAAATACGAAACTCTCTTGGATATTGTGTAGAGAGGGGTTCCCAGGATCTTTCACCTCTTGTGGGTTTACCGTTGAAGTATCTCATATTTTGTGCTAACCGTTTTTCTGGCGAAACCCTAAAGGGCTTGGTTGAGTGTGTTACGGCCTTTTGGATCTTGTGATTGTCCTTGGGGAACAAACTCACCGTTCTTGCGTAGTGTAAAACGGTAGGTCTTGCCGTTTTGTGCTGTAACATCTACGGTGTCATTGGTAGCACCGTTAACCATACCTTTTTGTTGATCAAACAGATAGGTTGATCTACCTGGTGATGTGTTAAACTCTCTTGAACCAAACCAAACTTGGTCTCCGTGTGTGTATGTTGTCATTTTAGTCTCCTTAGTGTTAATGCCTTATTGTCTTTACAGTATACACAATATTTTGGTCAAAGTCAACTATTTTGGTAAACTATTTTTCCATGTATTCTGTGGTGAATAGTGTGTCTTTTGGTGTTGGCGTTAAACGACCTTGTGAACCGTCTTCGTTTGGTAAGTCAATACCAAGTGCAGAATTTAGGCTTTCACGAATGTTCATCATAGTCCTAAATGTACGACTCTTAATGGTCTTGTCATATTTGGCTCTGTTGGCGTGTGTGATTGCACCGTGTAATTGACCAGTTTCTTTTGGTGTTGGATACAACACATTGTGGTGGTGTACACCATATTCATCTATGTGCTTGAGTAGGAAGTCAATGTCCTTGTCCACATAACCTGGTACAGATATTTTATGGTCATCTACGAGTATACGAGCACAACACAATATACACTTCCAAATTGTGTTGTCATATTCGTGCCAACCTTTGATAAGAGCACTTGATGGTGCTATTGCACCTTGACTATTGATATATTGGTTCATTTGATTGAGGCTAACACCTGTTGCGCCTGCGATTGTTTCTATGTCTAATGTTACTGTCATAACTTCTCCTTATTGTTCTTATATTATAACACCTTTCGCCGTGTTTGTCAATGTATTTATGTTACCTTGCTAAATACTACATCAAAAGAGGAGTAACTATGAGAGATACAACAAAAGAATTGAACGATGCAATGGACAGTTTGAAACACTACACACGATCACCTGTGCTATTGAATGGTGTGCTGAGTATGATAATGATATGTGGTTGGGCACTTACTATTTCAACCATACTTTGGCAATGGTTAGGATAAAGCGAATCCCTAACACGTCTGACAAAGATGGTGTGTGGCAAACTGAGCAACTCAAACAAGGTTGGTACACGGCTGATTTTGATTTTGACACAAACGAATACATTATGAAACGTTGTGAAGATATTGACACAATCACAGTACAACAGGCCAATTTGTTGAGTTACAAAAACGCAAACGATCTAACACCACAACAGCGTAGAATATTATGGGGAGATGACTATGGATAGTGCGAAAGGCAACGGTTGGGGTTACTATGGTATACAAAGTCGCTATCCAACACCACTTGACGGTGTAAACACCCGCAGTACATATCTACTACGTGGTTGTGAACCCAACACTATGTACAAGCCAGGTGACGAGCCCAAAGGCTTTCGTTGGTTTTGGCAAGACAACAGTTTATTACCACATCTGCGTTATCCACACGCACACAATCCCAAAGGATTAAAGACATGGCAAAGACTAACATACTGTGGTTGGACAGTACCAGCAAAATATCCTCCACAACAAGAACACAGACACAGATTAAACACACTACTCCAAGAACACTCAAGAGGCGTCATACAAGACATCACAGACATATGGAACGGCATACGTTCTACATCACCTCTGTCAGACCGTCATTGCCTTGTGATAAGAAGTTCAGATAGAAACTATCGTGAGTACTACAACACCACTTGGAACACTTGGTGGAATCGTGTAAGACCTGTGCTTGAACACTATGGTTACACATATGAAATAAGAAACAAAGTTGGCATTGACAGTCGCAAGAACAATCAAGTGTCAACACAGATACGAGAAGGAGGCTTTGATTGTGTATTGGCCAATCACAGCGCCGCGGCAAGCGAAGCAGTTTGCATTGGTGTGCCTGCTATTGTAACAAGCGAATGGAACCCTGCGAGTAGTGTAGCAACTCCTTGGGATCATTTTCTTGAACATGGTGATGTTATTGAATATGATGCTACAATTATAGATGAATGGGTCACACGTTGTTGTGCCTATACATACCACACAACAGAATTAGATGATTGGAGTTGGATAGATGTACATCCAGACGCTGGTTATCTTAGACAGGAAAGAACAAATGCCGTTTACAAAGACATACGACAATCCAACGAATATACCCTATGATTGGATTAAGAAATACAGTCGTTCAAAAGCACAAGCAAAGTTTCAAAAACATGAATGGGCATTCACGTTAGAAACATGGTACACCATGTGGGAAGACAGTGGTGTAAAAGAGCATAGGGGAAACAAACCGTATCAATACGTTATGGTACGCAAAGACGAAATAGAAGCATGGGGACCGCACAACTGTATTGTTGTGAGTAGACGTAAACACCTAATCAAAGGTTGCTTGGAGAACATACACAAAAGCATACCTAAACGTGATTGGGAAGATCGTCATGCCGTAAGGAAAAACAATGACTAAAAAGAAAAAAGAATATGATCCATTATATACAGAGATGCGTAAAGAGTATCTTGATGAATGGAGAGTATGGTATAAAATGATTTGGAGTTGCCGTAAGCAAGCCAAATATTATGTAGACATACAAGTATGTGAAGAATGGAAAGGATCAGAAGGATTCTTAGAATGGTTAGATCATATAGGTCCAAAGCCAAGTGAAGATATGGTAATGGATAGGGTCAGCAAGATAGGTGATTATGAACCTGGCAATGTTGAATGGACAACCAAAGAAACAAACATGAACAGATGTAGAAAACATCAAGATCCAGATGAAGTAGCATACTATGGCAAAATAGCAAGAGAGAATGGAATAAAGAGACACACTTTTGCACATAGGGTTGAAAGAGGTTGGGCGTTGCAAGATGCCGCAACTTTAGAGCCTTCACAGAAATGGTATAGGGATAGAATAATATGATAAAAGGTGACTTTGATCCATATCAAAACTTATTAGAGTTAAATGCTTGGTGCGAACGTGCAGACAAGCATCTAACAAATTTATTAACCAACCAAAAGGTTATCATTAAAACTATAAATGAATTAAGAGAAGATTACAATGTCTTAAAAACAAAAATACATTTAATGGAGACTGATTTGGATGAAGAGTAACCTTATAGGCAATGGACCCTCAAATAAACTTTTTACAAGCGATGACTCTTATAATCTTGTTTGCAATATTCCTCAACATGGTATAAAGCATCAAGGTATGAGTATCATAGATGGCGAAGTTTTAGTATGGATGAAAAAACACAACTATCATCCCACAGTACCTATATATTGTACTCAAACAATCAAAACAATAGCACAAGGAAAAAACATAGGCGGTGATTGGCATCCTGTCTATGAACGCAAAAACAGATACAACGCAGGCCTTCATGCCGCAGAGTATCTAATGAGATTTTCAAAACAAATTAACCTATGGGGATTTGACAGTATGTGGTCAACAGATATCACAAGTCAAATGGACACACTTATTGACAGAGCAAGACCTCGTCCACTACACGAATGGTGGAGACCTTTATGGGACAACATATTCAATAACACTGAATGCGAATTTGTAATACATTTACCTAATGGAGAATCTTGTGAATTTACCCAAGCCAACGTCAAAGAACAACACCACTAATATTTGGAGATGGTTAAAACGTGTGATAGCCAAGCCACGCAAACGTCTTGGTGGTCATGCAATATGTCCTTACCTACAACAATATATGGATCGTATAAGTTTGGTAGAAAGTACAACACCTATGACAGTAGCAGAAAACTTTGCCACGTTTAACAGACAGTTTGGCTTAGAAGCAGTTATTGTATATGGATTTGATTGGGACTTTGACAGAGTACACAAAGAAGTAGATGCTATAAACAAGAAGTTCAAAACAAAAGATGTAGAATGCCTTGCTATGTGTCCTGACAGTGAAGGTGCACCATTTCCTATAGAATACAACTACACAGAACCTCTTATAATACTACAAAAACGAAGCACACTACAAGAGAAACGTAATCACTTAGCGAAAATGACGGATTATTACACCTATTATAACCGTTAGGCTAAATACTGTTGACGCAAAAAAAACCTGGAGACAATTATTATGGCTATTACGCTAAGACAAGAATCAAGTGCAGGAGCAACTACTAAAGGTAGTTCACTCACATACGCAGAATTAGACAACAACTTCGTTGACCTACTTACAAACAAAATGAACGACCTTGGTGATGATACAACACCACAACTTGGCGGACCATTAGATGTTAATGGTCAAGGTATTCAAAGTGTATCAAATGGCAACATTACAATCACGCCAGACGGATCAGGTAAGGTTATACTTGATGGTTTAAGTTGGCCAACAGCAGATGGCACAAACGCTCAAGTACTACAAACAGACGGTGGCGGAAACCTTAGTTTTACAACTATATCAAGCGGTGGTATTTCTAATGTTGTAGAAGACACTTCACCACAACTTGGTGGAGAACTTGACGCACAAGGCGAACTTATTACAAATCCAATCTTAAAAGACTACGCAGAAACAGTTGAAGCAATTGGATCAAACGATTCACCAGGACTTACTGTATCAACAGGAAATGTTAAGACAGTAACTATTAGTTCAGGATTGGCATTGAGTGCATTTACAGATGCGGCCGCAGGCCAAACTATTACACTTATTGTAAGTGGATCAGGATCAGCAACAGGAACAGGTACATATAAATTTGCAGGCGGAAACAAAACACTTACTAATGATAGTATTGTTAGTATCCATACACCAGACGGAACAAACTATTTTGCCTCAATAGCAACAGACTTCCAAGCGTAAGGAGAACAATATGCCATTAGGAGCAAGTAGATTATCGTTGTTGGCGTTCCAGGCGTCAGTGACGGCAGAAGCAACAGTTATCCGTAAGAAAGTTGGACTAAGTGCTAAAGAACAAGTTCAAGTAGACACAGCACAATACAAATATGGATCCAGTGCGTTATTTGACGGTGGCACAGATGATTATATCCTTGTAGATCACACAGCACAAAATATAGATTATGCAGACGACTTTACATTAGAAATGTGGGTGCGTTGGGCATCATTACCAGGCATAAACACTTTTAGTATGTTGTGTACAACTTCTACAAGAGGTGACTATCTTTCACTCTACAACAAGTTTAATGCCTATACTATTGCAATGGCAGTATCAGATGGTTCAACAGCATACACACAGATAAGAAATCTTGATATTACCCCAGCAACAGATACTTGGTATCATATTGCGGCTGTTAAGAATGGCAGTTCATTAAAATTTTATTGGGATGGCGCAGAACTAACCAATGACAACGGATCAGCAGGATCAATGAGTGCTGACAAAGGTATGGACGGTATACGAAGAATTGGTGACTGGGCAAGTGGCTCATCATATGCAATGAACGGACACATAGATGAATTCCGTCTTTCAAAATCAGTAAGATACACAGTAGACAATTTTACACCAAAAGGTCCTTTTGTAAATGATGATGACACACAGTTATTGGTACACATGGATGGTAAAGATACCTTAACACACTTTGATGATGACAATGGTGCAAAAGCAGTAGAGTACAGAACTGATGAAGATGCAACTAATTTACAACTTGCAGTTCCATTTGATGATGCAAACGGTGTTAATGATGTTTCACATCTTGTTACAGGCACAAGTCAATCATCAGCAGGCACAGTAACACAAGGCACTTCTTCAGTAGTATCAGGTGGTGGTTATTATTCAAGTTATAATAGTTCATTACATAACAACAACACAGGCGACAGTGGATTAACATATGTACCAGCAACAGCCTTTGGTAATGCCTCAAGTGCATCATACACAGTTGAACTTTGGGTAAAAGCCACAGACTCAACAACAAACGGCAACTGGCTACTATCAAGTGCAGACAGTGGCAGTAGATGGTTGTTTGGATTCAACAATGGATCAACTGTAACTTTTGGAAATGAAAATATGATTGGTTTAGGTGACAGTGATTGGCACCATGTTGCTATTGTAAATGACAGTGGTTCTAAGAGATTTTATATTGATGGAGTACAAAAAACAACAGCACAAGGAAGTCCAATAAATGGAACATGGTATAGTGTAAACACAGGATTTTCAACACTACACGTTGGACAATTTTCATCTAATAATTCAAATGAATTTAATGGAAATTATCAGGATCTAAGAGTATACAATCATGCAAAATATTCAGGAACTGATACAACTAATGCCAACTTTGCATTACCTAAATCAATTCTTAAACATTCAGGCAAACACGTTGCACTAACACCAACAGGTACCGCTAAAATTTCAGAAGTACAATCAAAAATAAATGAATCATCAATGCGTTTTGTTGGTGACGGAGGCATAATTGTTGAGCCTACACATCCTGAAGATTTTATATTTCCTAAAGCATTTACATTTGAATGTTTCTTTTATGTTCAGCAAGATACAGGTAGTGCAAGTAACACTATCATATCCAATAAGCAAGACAGTGGTGGCACAGGCACTAACGACTTTTTTGTATTGTATAGAAACCATGATAACAAATTACAGGTTTATGTTGCAGGTGACATGAACGTTGCCGCGGCGTCAGGTACACTTGCACAAAGCACTTGGCATCATATGGCGTTGGTTAGAGATGACAGTGGTAATTTAAGTTTCTTTGTTAATGGCACAAGACAACAAAATGTAACTGGTAGTAACACAGCAGTTGGATCACTTAGCAGATACAAGATGGGTATTGGTAGCATGGCAGACGGTGCCAGTAATATGTTAAACAACGGCTCAGGTACTTTGACTGCCTATATTGACAATGTGCGTGTAAGTGACACCTATAGATATAATCCAAGTTCAACAACTATTGTTGTACCAACAGCGGCACCTCATGCTACTACTGATACACAATTACTTTTAGACTTTAATGGTATAGACAATTCACACTTTATAAGCACAAACAATGGAATGATGCAGGGCAGAGCCGCTCGTCCTCGTTTGGTTGATAACGCTTATCTTAATGATGTAACACCTAAATTTGGTTATCAAAAAGTAACACTTGACGGTTCAGGAGATTATATAGAAGCATATCCAGACTGGGATGTTGCTAATCCTTGGACACTTGAATTTTTCTTTAAGACAGGTTCAACAGGAACGCAGAACTTGTTTGGTATGACACAGAGTAATGCAAGTACAGAATCAAACAGCATATTCATAAGAACCAACAGTGGCAAAGTACAAGTTTACACAAGCACAGTTGGTGGTGGTACTTGGAATGGCGCTGTAGGAGTGAGTACAAGTTCATCATACAGCACAACGGATTGGAACCATTATGCTTTACAATGGGATGGCACAGATCTAAAACAATTCCTAAATGGCGGCGAAGAGTCAACAACTTCACACGGAACAGCGGTGTTTGATAATGAATATTATCAAAATTGGTTTGGTGGAGCATTTGGTAGTTCAGCATGGTTCAGTGGTGACTTAGATGAAATTAGAATTCACAAAAGTGCAGTATACTCAGGCAGTTATACAGTACCAACAACAGCACACACTAATGACTCCAATACTATATTGTTATTACATTGTGAAGGTGCACTTGTTGACGACGATGATCTAAGATATCCTTCAAATCCTAATGTAGTATTTGGTGGTGAAATAGATACGGCTCAATACAAATATGGTATTTCAAGTTGGTATCATGATTCTGATTATGACGGTATAAAAATGTCATCAGAAGATGCATTTGCTGAAATTGGTCGTGGTGAATTTACATTTGAAGCATGGGTTAGAAAAGATACAGATATAACTGGTAATATGTATGTGTTCAACGCAAACAATCAATTTGGTTTAGTCTACAATGACACAAACAATAGGTTTGAATATGCCGCAAACAATGATGCAATTACAAGAATCACAGGCTCAACAGCCATAAGCAACAACACATGGTATCATATTGCTGTTTCAAGAGACAGCAGTGGCAATACCAGAATGTTCTTAGATGGTAATCAAGAAGGTAGTACATACGCAGATGACAGAAACTGGGCAGACAACAGTGAATACCTAATTGGTGTAAGCAGAGGTGGAAGCGAAAGTTGGCGTGGGCATATAGATGAATTCAGAGTAAGTAGAACAGCAAGATATACATCTAACTTTACAGCACCAACAGAACAATTTGTAAATGATAAAAATACATTGTTGTTGTTACACTTTGATGGTTCAGATGGTGACACTGGAAACGCAATTCGTGATGATGTAGGAGTATATAAATGATTTTAGAAATACAATTAATTGACGGCACAAAACAAAACGTAGACGTAGGTGATGTTAGTGAAATGACATCAGATGAAAAAACTACAAACTTAGAAACTAAATTAACAGATGCTGGTATAGACCCAACAGGTTTTTACATTGTTAATGGCGAGGTTGAGTAATGACATGGCCAACATCTACTACATCAACATCTAACATTGATGCAGATAGTGACAGCATTGCTGAAGCACGTTTTGAGATATTCAAAAACGTTAAAGATGTAAATTCTATAACAGACGAATTTAACATTGGCACTCCAAGCCAAAAAGACACGTTAATTTATAATTCAAGTACAAACAAATTTGACTTAGGCGGAATGACAGACCTTTCTAATTTAGGACTGTTTAACTTTTCAGCATTTGGTGCCACAAGCATTGCCAATGTATTTGAATTTTTTGATGGAACATTTACGGTGCAACATGGTAGTAGTAATTTAGGAATTACAACATCTACTAACGGTGACGGAGATAGAATAGCAACATTCCCTGCAGGAAATTATGTTATATCTATACCTTACTTTGTACCAGCACCACAAGGCACAGCATCAAGTGGCGGGTTCACACAAAGTTTTAGATTGTTGTGGAAAAAATTAGATGGTACTACAGTAGCAGACCTTGAGTTTAAAAGAGGTGATTTCAATTACAGATGGTTTGTATACACAATAGCACATTTTACTTTTTCTGAGTCAACAGATATAAGATTTAGTTACGAAAATCATGAAGGTGGTTCAGTAGCCTCTGACGTTGACCATCCTATAATAACATTGAGGAGACTATAATGCCTACTTGGCCAAGCGGAACAAAAGCAGGAACAACTAATGTTGACAATGGTAGCGATCTAATTAGACTTGCTCGTCCTGACATTAAACAAAACATAGACAACACCAACGCAATCATTGATACTTTTGATACTTCAGGTGCAACTAACAATGACGTGTTGATGTACAATTCATCAACAACAAAATTTGAACCTCAATCAGGTATTGGATTCAATGCTATTTTATTAGAATTTGATGCTGATATAAATTTTCAAAGTACTCTACAATCATACAATTATGATGGTGGGTTTACAATTATAGGTGGAAATAGTCTTGGTGTTACCACAGGCACTAACACCGCTGGCGATACTAAAATATCATTTCCTACTGGTACATATCAAATAGGAACTGTATCACCATTTATTACAGGGTCACACGGTACAAGTATTAACTTCATTTGGAATTTTAAGTTAAAGAAAGAAAGTGACGATTCAACTCTTTTAACAGGCCTAAGCGAAACTATAAGTTTCTATTTTAGAGCATATAATTGGTCTGACGTTGTTACATTTACAGGTAGTACAGACACATATATTGAGTTTAGCAACAGAACTAACACTACTTCAACAATACCACACACACCATTATTAATCAATAGGCTGGCATAATAAAGGCTAAATCAACAATTACAATAAATATGTTTGTATATACAAGACTAAACATTTACAAGGAGATCTCAAAATGAGTCAAGCAAGTAACTACTTAGAAACGGCCTTACTGGACCATGTTCTAAGAAACACAGCATACACTTCGCCTACTACAGTTTACGTAGGGTTGTTCAAAGAAACAGTAGACACAGCAACTACCAACGCTAATTTAGAAGCAGGTACACTAACTGACGAAGTTGGCAACTCAAATGATTACGCCAGAAAAGCAGTAACATTTGCGGCGGCAAGTTCACCAGGTGGTACAATTACTACAAACGCAAACGTAACATTTGATCCTGCTAACGGTGGTGACTGGGGTGCGATTACTCACGTTGCAATTATGGATGGTGCATCACATGGTTCAGGCAATGTGTTGTTCTACGGTACATTGGCAACAAGTAAAACTATCCAAGACGGCGATACTTTCCAAATTACTACAGGCAATTTGACTATTACACTGGCTTAATAGGGAACAAGCCCTATGGCACTTTATGTAATAGCCAATAATGACTATCTTACTGACGGATATGTTACAGACAATTTCGTTGGAACAGATAGTGACCTATATGTCAATGTAGGATATACCCAAGATACCATAGAAGGTAGTGCGGCACTTTCAGCAAGTGCATCAGCAACCGCTAAGGGTGGGTTCCTTATTGACTCAGGCTCAATTACATCAAGCGTCAGTATAACTGTCACAACAGCAGACGGAGATGCAACACTTGTTGGTGTAAGTATACCAGCAGGAGCATTTAGTACCGCAGTAGACGGCGACAGGATTGCAGGTGCTACATCAAGCATTTCAACAAATGCAACAACTTCAACAGATGCAGATAGAATAGCAGGCGGCGTTGTTAGTTTATCACCTGCCTTTACAACAGGTGTAACAGCAAACGCAATAGTATCGCCAGGCGGCGATATAAGTGTAAGTGCAACTGTATCAAGTTCAGCAGTAGCAAACCTTGTTGGTGTCGTAGACATCAACGCATTCCAAACACATCCTACTCTATGGAGTAGTAGTGCAACATGGGATGATCCTCAAGATATAGTCTGGGGACCAATGGTTGAAACATTTGCTGATGCATTTGCACAAGGTCAATCAAGTATAAGCACAAGTGCAACACTTACAGCAGATGGTGATGTAACAGCAATAGCAAATATATCACCAGCAGGCGCATTTACAGTTGACGTTACAGGACAATTTGAAGTTGTTGGCTCAGCAGATCTAAGTGTAAGTGCAACAGTTACAGCACAAGGTACAACAAATGTTGTAAGTGAAAACGTTCAAATAGCAAGTGCGGCTTCACTTGTAGCAAATGGTATATTCCAAGTAAACAGTCAACCAATTGCTATAAGTTCATCAGGCACACTTGTAGTTGATGCTGATAGAATTGCATCAGGCGTTGCAACGCCACAAGCGAACGCAACTGTACAAGCAACTCCAAGTAGAACAAGACCGTTTGTTGCTAACCTAACAAGTTCATTTAGTTTAACTTCAGATGCAACAGCAACAACAGACGCAACTGTTATACAAGCAGGATCATTTACTACAACAGTTGATGCAATAAAGGCTGTATTTGCTGAAGCAAGTATGTCAAGTAACTTCCAAACTACACGTTGGGTTGGTGGTAAATTAAATGGCGGGATTATAGACATCCAAGCATTTACTGTTCAAGTAAGTGCTCTAACAATTTACATAATTGATCCGTTTAGAGTTTATACTATAGATTCTGAGTCCAGATTGTTAGGAATTGAAGAAGAAAGACGGATTTACACGCCTAATTCTGAAACACGGGTAAATAGTATTATTGAAGAGATAAGAGAATTCAATGTGCCGTCTGAAACACGAACTCTTAAAACACAACACAAAAAATTAGTGGAGGTTGCAGGCGACCCACTGGATAGGAGAGAATGATATGGCAGACTTAACAGGATTCAAACAAGATAGGCAAGGAACATATATTGAAAAAGATCCTTATGCTGTTCTTGATTATACCTTAGATTGGGGTAATTGGATGCCAAGCGGAGACACAATCAACACAATAGCAGTAACGGCAGAAGCCATAGCAGGTGATTCAGCACCACTTGTAATTGCTTCTACAACAAACACCAACACACTTGCAACAGCAAGTATCAGTGGTGGTACTGTTGGTAACATATACAACGTAGAATATAAAATTAACACAACCAACAGTTTACAAGACTCACGTAATTTTAGAATAAGAGTATTGGAGAGAGAACTATAATGGAACAAGAACCAAGAATCACAAAAAAGAAATACAAAACTATTGATAGAGATTTGGTATTTCGTCTTGCGTGTATTCAGTGTTCAGATGTAGAGATTGCAGAAGCAGTAGGTATTTCAACAGAAGTACTTAAAAAAAGATTTAACAAAATCATAGAACAAGGCAGACAAGAAGGCAGACAATCATTGCGTAGAGCAATGTACACCAAGGCAATAGATGGATCAGAAAGGCTACAAATCTTTTTATCAAAACAATATCTGGGTATGAAAGACACACCTGAAGACGGCGATGCGAAAGCACCCCTTCCGTGGGAGGATTGAGATGCGTAAAAACACAATAGAAAAGTTTTGGAATAACGCAGTTCAACAAGACAATGGTTGTTTAGAATATCCTGCCTATGAAGATAGAGACGGATACCGTTTTTATCAATACAACGGCACAAACTGGAGAACACATCGTTTGGCATATACAGAAACATTTGGAAATATTCCAAAAGGTATGTTAGTATGTCACACTTGTGATAATCCTGCTTGTTGTAATCCAGAGCATTTGTTTTTAGGAACTGATGCAGATAATATGGCAGACAAGGTTGCCAAAGGTAGAGCAAGAGGTAATCCATATGGAAGAACTGGTGCTCCACAGGGGATAACAATTTAATGGCATTAAGTGACGCACAAAAAGACATTTGCTCAAGTGACGCTCGTTTTAGAGTAGCGGTCACTGGCAGACGTTTTGGCAAGACACACGTGGCAATGAGAGAATTGGCCAGGTTTGCGTCATCACACAATAACCAATTGGTTTGGTATGTTGCTCCAAGTTATAGAATGGCCAAAGGTATTGTTTGGGATCAACTCAAAGGTAGGCTCAAAGACCTACGTTGGGTAGAACAAACAAACGAAGCAGAACTAACAATGAGATTAAAAAACGGATCTAAAATATGTTTGAAAGGCGCAGACTCACCTGACAGTTTACGTGGTGTTGGTTTGAACTTTCTTGTCATGGACGAGTTCCAAGATACAGATCCAAGAGCCTGGACAGAAATTTTAAGACCTACACTATCAGACAAGAACGGTCACGCATTGTTCTTAGGCACACCAAGAGGTGTAGGATCATTTAGTCATGAGATGTATTCAATGGCTAAAGACACAGAAGATTGGAATTCATTTACATATCGCACTATAGACGGAGGGCAAGTTCCTGAAACGGAAATTGAAGCGGCTAAACGTGATATGGATCAAAGAACATTTGAACAAGAGTACTTGGCATCATTTACTACATATTCAGGTGTGGTCTACTACAACTTTGATAGAGATGAAACAGTGAGGGCTTGTAGTGGACAAGACACAAGAGAAATTCATTGTGGCATTGACTTTAACGTTGATCCAATGAGTGTGTCAATAAGTGTAATAGAAGGCAACACAATAAATTTTATAGATGAAATATGTATGCGTGGATCAAACACAGATGAAGTTTGTGATGAAATCAAACGTAGATATCCAAAGTCAAGGATTGTAATGTATCCAGACCCAGCAGGTAGACAAAGAAAAACAAGTGCTGGTGGTAGAACAGATATTTCAATACTACAAAATGCAGGGTTTCAAGTACAAGTGCGTAATGCCCACACGCCAATTAGAGACCGTGTTAATAGTGTGAATGCTAAATTAAAGAACACACAAGAAACAAGAACATTGTTTATTGATCCAAAATGTAAACAGATCATAAGCAGTTTAGAAAAAATGGTTTACAAACCAGGTACATCCGTAATTGAAAAGGATGGAGAATTGGATCATATGGCTGACGCAGTTGGATATTTGGTAGACTTCCTATACCCACTACGCACAGACTTTGACACAACTACACCACAACGTTGGGCATTTACTGGTAACAACAATCAATCAAGGAGATGGACATAATGCCCTATATAAGAGATAGAGTAATTAAAGGGGACAGCCGTAACAACATTGATATGATATTAGAGGCGCATAGTGCTTACAAATATTATTTGAATAGATGGCAGTTCTTAGGAGATTCGTACCAAGGTGGCTACGATTATTTTGCAGGAAAATATTTAGAACCTTACTACTACGAAAGTAGAGAGGACTACGAAAAACGTCTACGTATGTTAGCAGTAGACAATCATACAAAAAGTGTTGTAGGAATTTACAACAGTTTCTTATTTCGTAGACCAATAAAACGTGACATGGGCAGTTTACAAGGTGCTCCATTGAACGCATTTATGCAAGACGCAGACTTAGACGGTAGAAGTTTTGATGCTTTTATTAGAGACCTAAGCAGTCTTACAATGGTATATGGAAATGCTTGGGTAGTAGTTGATAAACCAACAACACAAGTTACAACAAGAGCAGAAGAATTAGAACAAGGTCTAAGACCATACGTGAGTATCTTTACACCAGATAATGTCCTTGATTGGGAGTATTCACGTCAAACAAATGGTGCTTATACTTTGAACTATTTGAAAGTCAAAGAAGAAGTAGTTGGTTCTAAGCAATACATTAGAGAATATACACCAGACCAAATAAATGTGTATGTTATAGATGGTGATGACAAAGACGGTGATCTGTTTGAAACATTGCCAAACACATTAGGTAGAATACCTGCGGTGTGTGTATATGCACAACGTGGCAACATCAGAGGCGTTGGTGTTAGTGCTGTAGGAGACATTGCAGATGTACAAAAAGAACTGTATGAATTCTCAAGTGAGATTGAACAGATTGTTAGATTAACAAATCACCCAACACTTGTAAAAACTGTTGACACAGAAGCAAGTGCAGGAGCAGGATCAATTGTACAACTACCACAAGGAATGGACCCAGGTCTTAAACCTTATCTATTACAACCAGATGGTGCTTCAATTGAAGCAGTACTAAGTTCTATGCAACGCAAAGTAGACTCAATTGATAGAATGGCTTGTTTAGGCGGTATACGTTCTATTGAATCAAGACGTTTGTCAGGCATTGGATTACAAACAGAATTTCAAATGTTAAATGCTAAATTGGCAGACTTTGCAATGAACTTAGAACACGCTGAAGAACAGATTTGGCGTATGTGGGCAATGTACCAAGGTCAAGTATGGGATGGTTATGTAGAGTATTCACGTTCATTCTCAATACAAGACAAGTTTAACGATATCAATATGTTGAAGTTGGCCAAAGAAGCAAACGTTACAGCACCAGGTATGTTAAAAGACATTGATGCTAAAATTTACGAAACAATCTTTGAAGAAGAATATACGGAGCAGAGCGTGGGGGCTATGGCACCAGGTGAGATGGTACATGGTACCTTAACATCAGGGGGTGAGATGGTAAGTCATCTGCGTGAGATGTATAGTCAGGGTTATACAGACGAGCAGATACTTGCCCTCCATCCAGAACTAAGTGCGTTGTTTGGTAATGGCGAATAGATATGTTGCAGATGTTCCATACTACATTGAGGGCAATGAAGAACGTTTTAGAGAGTTGTTGGCAGAGTATAACGAAAATCTTCATCAGTTTGAAACAAAAAGTAACAAAACAGCAGGACGAAGAGCAAGGAAAAACCTCTTAGAACTGTATCATTTGTGCCGTACACGCAGGGCTGAAATACTTGAAGGTATGAAAGAGTGTGGCTGGCATCAACACCCAAGTTGGGATAACATAGAAGAAGGAGACTAACATGGCTAAATCAAGAGGCGGCAAAAAGAAAAAAGATAAGAAAAAGAAATCTACAAGAGGCGGTATGCGCCGTAAATAGTAGGTTTTGATACAAAAATACTAAATACAAACAGTACTGTCAAAGGGCAGGTGGTAACTCAACCAAATAGAAAGAGGAAATAATATGACGCAAGATACAGCGGTAAATGAAACGGAGTCAACTGTTACTCCTACAGAACAACAGGTAGCAACACAGGAAACTAAGGAAAACCTTTTATCACAAGACGAAGTAAATCGTATTGTAGCAGAAAGGGTAGCACGAGAAAAAGCAAAGTTTGAAAAGAAATTCTCAAACGTTGATTTAGATCACTACAAGACTTTGGTAGAAGCAGAAGAGTCACGCACTCAACAAGAACTTGAAAAGCGTGGTGAGTATGAGAAGTTGTTGAAAGAACAGGCTGAAAAGTTTAACGGCAAGTTAAGTCAATACCAATCAGAACTTCATACTATCAAGGTAGACGGTGCTCTACTAAATGAGGCAAGTACGCAAAAAGCAATCAACCCTCAACAAGTAGTAAGCCTATTGAAAAACCAAGTCAAACTAAATGACGCAGGTGGAGTAGATGTAGTAGATCAAAACGGTCAAGTGCGTTATGATGATAATGGTTCGCCCATTTCACCTAACTCACTAATCAAAGAGTTCCTTAGTGCGAATCCACACTTTGTACAAGCAGGCCCAAGTGGTTCTGGTACAGGACAAGGCGTAGGTAAGCAAACTCCAGTGGTAGACAACGACATATCCAAGTTGGATATGACAAACCCTAATCACAGAGCCCAATATGCGGAAATCATGAAAGGCAAAGGGATTAGAGTATAACATAAATGCTATCAATCTAAAGGAGATATAACATGGCAGATGAAGCAACAGGTTCAGTTCTATCAGAACTGTACGCAAATATAGTACAATCAGCATTGTACACAATGAACGAGAAGACTATCATTAGACCTCTTGTTCGTAATTACGACATGAGCGGAACTCCAGGCTTAACAGCACAGGTTCCAATTTACCCATCAGTTGCGGCGGCGGCTGTAGCAGACGGCACTGACTTAGCCAACACAGCATTCAACACAACATCTAAAACTATCACAGCAAGTGAAGTAGGTGTAATGGTTGAATTAACTGACTTAGCGGCAGAAGGTGCAACTGACGATGTAGCGGCGGCAATTGGTCGTCAATTAGGTTCAGCAATGGCTGAAAAAGTTGACACTGACTTAGCGGCTCTATTCTCTGGATTTTCAACATCACTTGGAACAGGTGACTCAGAAATCACAGCAGACATGATCTTTCAAGCGGCGGCAACACTAAGAACTAATAATGCAGACCAAAATGGTGGCTATGTGTGTTTACTACACCCATTCCAAGCATACCAACTTAAAAAGCAATTAACAAACGTAGGTGCAACTATGTCTCACTCACTAAGTGACACTGGTAACAATGCGTTAAGAGATGGCTTCTTAGGTAAAATTGCAGGCGTAGACATTTTTGAATCTAACGTAGTATCAGGCGCAAGTGCTGGTGCATATGTTGGTGCAGTAATGTCACAAGATGCATTAGGTTACATGGTTAAACGCAATATGCGTATTGAAACAGAGCGTAACGCTTCTAAACGTAGTTTAGAAATTGTTGGTTCTATGGCTTACGGCGTAAGTGAACTATTTGACTCTTATGGAGTTGGCTTAGTAGCAGACGCACAGATTGCCTAATCAATCTTAACTGACTTAGAATAGGGCGTTTTGGCGCCCTATTCTTTTATACGAATAAATACAAATGGATGAAGAAGGACTTCACCAATAATGTTAGGAGCAGGACCCTATGGCTATATTAGCAACAATCACTGATGTCGCGGCATTTGAGCCAGACATTGAAAATTACGGTATTTCAGACTTTGACGGCGAAATCGTAAAAGCACAATCAGATGTTTTTAGAGATTTACGCATTCGTTGGTGGCCCACACAGCAAATTGGACTTTACGATGTAAAGCACGTGGCTGGTGGTAATCAAGAGCCAGACGAAGAGTTATTCACACCAAGTCAATTGACCCGTGCCTGTGTCTATCAAGCATTGGGGTATCACATTTATCCAAAACTATCACGATTTGAACCTGACGTAGACGTCTTTGAAAGAAAGATGGAACACTACAGAGCAGAGTATGAACGTGAAATGGATTTAGTACTAAGAGACGGTGTAGAGTATGACTTGAATAATGATAATACAATATCAGACAATGAAAAAGTAGCAACTCATCATCTTCGCCTAAAAAGGTAGATAGCAAATGAGTTTACGCAATCAAATTGCAGACAACATAGTAGAAGTTCTTAAAGACATTGCTGACCCACGTCCTGTGTTGGTCACAAGAGAACCATTTGATGTTGAAAAATTAGCAATAACACAATTCCCCGCAATATTAGTACAGTCAGGTTCAGAAGAACGTGACACAGAAACAATGGGCACTGGTGGTGTTCGTCGTGGTACTATCTTATTTCAACTTAGAGGCTTTCAACGAGGCACTGAGTTAGATAACAAAAGAAATCAACTAATTGAGGCAATTGAAGAACAGTTAGATTCAGACAGATACAGAGGTAAAACGTCTGGACAAGTACAAAATTCAATGGTCACAAGCGTAGAAGTAATAGAACGGTTGGCTCCTCTGGCTGAATTTGTAATCAACTTTGAGGTTACTTATTACTTCCAAAGAGGATCAGCATAAAGGAGAAAACTATGATCAAAATGAAGAAAAACAATTCAATTAAAGAGGTCAAGGATCATTCTTTAGTTGAAATGTATGAAAAAGAAGGTTGGACTAAATTTTTAGATGCCCACGTAGAAGTAAAGGCAACTGTAAAACCACCTAAAAAGGAATTTACTGATGTGAAAAAAGATGTCAGTGAACAAGTGGATGTGACGCCCACGGACAAAAAAGCGTCTTTTAATGAAACCAGCAACAAAGGAGAAAAATAATGGCTTTAGCAAGTATTATTACTGGAAACAACGGTGTAGTTAAGATTGATGATGCGGCAGGCACGCTAACAAGTATTGCCAGTGTTCGTTCATTTTCACTTGAAATTACATCAGACACAATTGAAAGCACTACAATGGGTAATGACAGCAGAACATACCTAAAAGGATTAAGTTCTTTTTCAGGTACCGCTGAAATTTACTACGATGGAGATGTTTTCCCAACAGCAGACAGTTCAACTAACCTATCAGGTTTGAATCCAACGCTTGAAACTGTTGGACACTCACCTTATGCAATTGAGTTATTCCCAGATGAAACTAACCATGCGGCAACTAAATTCGCAGGCGACATCATCATCACAGGGTTCACACTTAATTCATCTATGGACGGCATGGTAGAAGCATCTATCAGTTTCCAAGGTAGTGGTGGCGTAACTTACACTAACACGTAAGAAACGTAAACGAATGAAAGTTGAAGTTCTTGGCATTAACGAAACTATAAGGTTTCTTGGAACAAGTGTTACTGATAAAGTATCACAGGTTGCTTCTATCTATTTGGAAGAGGCAAAGAAAGCAACACCTATTAAATCAGGTAGAGCAAGAAGAAACTGGACTAAAAAAGTTAATCGCCAAGACTTTGACGTTTCAAACAATGTACCTTACATAGGTAGATTAGAAGAGGGCTATTCAAAACAAGCGCCAAAAGGTATTACGAGGGTGGCTTCAAGGCGTGCTAAACGGAGAGTTCAGAAAATATGACACAAGAAACTAAAAAACAAAAGTCTGTATTAGATACAGCAACCGCACATTTTAGAACAAAAATTAGCGGAGATATGACACACATCACTGTCCCAGAATGGGGTGATGCTAAGATTTATTTCAAATCTTCAAATACACTCACGGAAGAATCAAGACTTCTTAATCTTGCACAACAAGGCAAGACTGTAGAAGCATTGGTTGAAACACTTATTACTAAGGCAAGAAAAGAAGATGGTTCTAAGATGTTTACAATACATGACAAAGCAACTTTTATGAATGAAGTTGACCCAAGTGTTGTTATCAGAGTGTGTGGTGAAATGAATCAGAGTTTAGACAGCAATTTGGAGATTGTTGAAAAAAACTAAGAAGCGATCCTGACCTTATGTTTATGTACAGGTTGGCAAAAGATTTGGGTCGCACAGTTAACGAGGTTATGCAAATGACTTCAGCGGAGTTTGTAGGATGGGTTGCATTTTATAAACATGAAGCAGAACAAGAACGCAAAGCGATGAGCAAAGCCAAGGCAAGGAGATAAAGAATGAGTGATGTAACAGTACGTTTTAGAGGTGATACACGCCAACTTGATCGTGCTCTGGGTGGAGTCAATCGCGGTCTTAAAAGAGTAGAACGTAATTCTAAACAAAGTCGCAGAGCCTTACAAGGCATTGAAGCAACTGGTGGTAGAGTTACTACAGCATTAAGAGCCGCAGGAGCGGCTCTGGTTGCGTTTGGTACAAGTAGAGCCATTGGTGGTATCGTAGGTGCCACAACAGCAATGGAAGGTTTCAGAACACAGTTGACTACCTATCTTGGTTCACAAGAATTAGCCAACGCTGAAATAGATAGACTATCAAAATTAGCAAGAAGTTTACCACAAGACGTTAACCAACTTACAGAAGCATTTGTTATCTTCCAACGTTTTGGTTTAGATACATCAAATGAATCAATGAAAGCGTTCTCAAACATTGCGGCGGCTAACAGTAAATCAATTACACAGTTAGGTGAAGCAGTAGCAGACGCACTTACAGGTGAGTTTGAACGTCTAAAAGAATTTGGTATCAAAGTAAGAAATGAAAATGGTACCTTTACAGCAAAAATTGGTGAAGACCAAGTAGCAGTAGCAAAATCAGCCAGTGCCCTTGTAGAACAACTTAAGGCACTTGGTATGGAAGGCGGACGATTTGGTTCAGTTACAGTTGGACCATTAACATTGGCAATGTCAAACTTCCGTGGTGCAATATTTGAAGCAAGTGCGGCACTTGGTGAAGGTGGCTTTGGAATGGCATTGGCCAGTACTGTTGATAAAATTACAGAATTTATTACAAACAACGACGAATTGATGCAACAGATATCAAGAGGATTGACTGTGGCTACATTAGCGGCAGGTGATGCTTTTATATTCTTACTAAACAACTTAGACCTTGTTGTATATGCAATGGGAGCCTTGATTGCTATACCAATTATCAAGTTCTTCTTTGGATTAGGATCAATGTTAATTGCAACAGTAGTTCCTGCTGTGATTGGATTGCTTAGAGCATTTACAGGTCTTGCAAAATTTGTAGTTGGCACACTTATAAGAGGGGCATTGGTTGCTCTTAGTGTGGCATTTAGTAAAGTGGTATTGATAACAGGTGCTGTGGCAGGTGCGGCGTATGGATTAGCCAAAGCATGGGACTGGGTATTTGGTACACAATTAACAAGTGGTGTAGATGAATTTGCGGCTAACACTAAAGAAAAATTTGATGGCTTAATTGAAGAAATTGCAGGCTTAGGTGAAACTGTTATGGAAGTGGTTCCTAACATGGACGATCTTACAGCGGCGGCAAGCAAAGGCAAGGAAATTTATGACAAGTTTGGCAATATCATAGTTGACTTTACAGAATACAAAAAAGGCCTAAATCAAAGAGTAGAAGAAAGCATTCAAGCAGGGTTGAAAGAAACCAAAATGTTGAGTGCCAGTGAAGCGGCTCTTGTCAACAAAATAAAAGCAGAAGAGGCGCAAAAAGCGGCAACTGAAGCAAGAACACAAGCACTGATTGATTACACTAAAAAAGAACAAGAGGCTATTGCTAACACTGAAGCGGCTTTGGATTTAGAAATGAGTCTACTAACTGAAACAGAACAAGTTAGACAAGCACACATCAAAGCACTACAGTCAGAAATTAAATTTAGAGCAACAAATGCCAACGTAACAGACGAAGAAGCAAAAGCACACAGAAACCTAATACTACAACAAGAATTAGGAATGGTTAAGAAACGTGAACAAATGGCACTTGAAAAAGAGTTTTTGGCATTCCGTAAACAAAGCACACAATTAGAACAAGCACAAGCAGGTATGAGTGCAGTTACAAGATTGAATCCTGCAGAAGAACAAAGAAAAAGTTATGCTGATGCACTTGCTGGTATTGAACAATTAAGAGAAAGAAATATTCTTGATGAAAAGGAATACCAAAGAACACTACAAAGATTAGAACAAGAGCATGGCAAGAAAATGTTGTCTATCAAACAGGACCAAGCAAGAGCACAATTAGAACTTGCTGGTGTTACAAGTTCAGAAGTAACAAATGCTGTGATAGAACAAATGGCCAATGTAGAAATGATGCAACAAGGTGGTATCAGAGCGGCACAAGGAACACTGAGTGCGTTTGGTAACATTTTAGGATCAATGGCAGGACAAAACAAACAAGCATTTGAAGCCTATAAGAAACTACAAATTGCACAAGCATTGATTTCAACTTATAGTGCGGCAACCAAGGCACTTGCATTTCCTCCTGGACCTCCAATATCATTCTTATATGTTGCGGCGGCAGTAGCGGCAGGTATGGCACAGGTTAGTGCTATCAAATCACAAACTTACACAGGTAGACAATTAGGTGGACCTGTACAAGAAGGTAAATCATTCTTAGTTGGTGAAACTGGTCCAGAGATTTTTACACCTAACGGTAGTGGTAGAATAGATAGAATGGATAGTTTAGGTGGCAAAGAAGTAAACATCAACTTTAACATACAAGCCGTAGACACACAAGGATTTGATGAATTGTTAGTAAGCAGAAGAGGTGTTATACAACAAGTGATATCAGATGCTATGTTAGAGAGCGGACAAAGGAGTAGGTTCTAATGGCTGATATAGCAAGTCAATATCCAACATCACCAAGTTTCAATCAGGTGAGTATTTCAACAAACACACCAACATTGGCAACTGAAACATTTTCAGGTAAAACAAGACGTGTTGGACAAGGGCATACATTTTACAGTTGGCAAGTAAAATATCCTACAGTAAGCGAAAGAGACGCTGGACTTGTAGAAGGTTTTCTTGCACAGACATATGGCAGTTTATTAAGTTTTGAAATTGTATTGCCAAAAGTAAGTTATTCAAAATCAACTAATCCACCAAGCACTACACCTGCAACAACCACAAGTTATGCGGCTGGGGCAAAGAGTGTTGTGTTAGACAACTGTGGTGCAAACAAAGAAGTTTTATACGTAGGTGATTATTTTAAGTTTGATAATCATTCTAAAGTATACCAAGCGGTAGCAACTTGCACATCAGATGGCAGTGGCAATGCAACTCTTTTATTTGCAGGTAGTTTGGTAGCAAGTGTAGGCAACGACACTGACCTTACACTAACAGCAGTACCATTTACAGCAATTCTTGTAAATGATGTGCAGAAGTTTGATGTAGGCACTGGAGGATTAACCAACATAACTGTGGATATGAGAGAGACCTGGTAGATGAAAAGTTTTGCAGGAGAAGAATATCTAAAGGATGAGTATTACAGAGATCATACTATTGCGTGTGACCTTATTGAAATACATCTAAAGGATGCCGCAGGCAATGATGCACCATTGTATCTTGCAAGTGGTGGTATCAACATTGACTTTGATTCAGACACGGCTCCTAACGCAGGAACAAATACATATTCAGCACAAGGCGAATTCTTAGGCCATAGTGCAATCAACGAAGACTTTGATGTTAAGGTAGGCAAGTTTTCAATCAACTTGTCAGGCTTACCAAGCGGATACATTGACAAATTTGTAGGCAAAGAACCAGAAGGCAAAAGGGTTGTTGTTTACAAATGTTTCTTAGATATAAACACTCTACAAATTATTGGAACAGATAGTGCAGGCGGTGTTGCGGCCATTAATATGTTTGATGGTGAAGTGTACAATGTAAGTATACAAGAGTCAGCAAGTTCTTGTTCAATATCAGTTGAAGCAAGTAGTCATTTTGCAGACTTTGAAAGAAGTGCAGGGCGTAGAACAAATGATTGGAGCAATTGGTTATTCCAAGGAGTACAATATGATTCAGCATTTGAAAAAGCAGGTTTTGTGGGCAACCAAGAATTTTTATGGGGACGTACAGAATGATCGTAAGAAAAATAAGACCAGAAGAAATAGATGTAACAATCAACCTATGCAAATATTATGCCACTGAAGCAAGTGAACTACTACCAGAGATTGGTGAACAGTTTGACAATGATAGTGCAATAAATTTAATCAGAGGCAGAACAGCACAAGACAGTTTCTTTTGGTTCAACGCATTTGAAGGCACAAGACCAGTAGGCTTTGTAAGTGGTACAATGACAACTCCGCAATGGAATGAAAATATTGTATACGCACATATTGATTTGATCTATGTGTTGAAAGAACATCGCAACATTTCAACATTCAAACAATTGATTAGCCACGTTGAAGAGTGGGGTGCAATATTTGATTGTAAAAAAATAACAGCAGGCGACATAGGCATTGATGTTGAACGCAGTCGTAAATTATATGAAAGCGTAGGATTCAAAGAAGCCCTATGGATGTACAAGGATATTGAATCATGAGTGGTGTAGTAAAAACAATAAAGAAGGTTGTCAAAGGGATTGTCAAAGCCGTAGTAGGTGTTGTCAAAGCCGTTGTCAATGTTGTTTCAAGTGTTGTTAGTTTTATTACACAGCCTTTTATGGGACTGTTTGGCGGAATGCCAGATATGCCAGATGCAGGTGCAGAAGCAGAACGCCAACAAGGTGTCCTTATTACAAGGAATGGTAGTACTGTAAACATACCTGTGGTATATGGCCTTAGACGTGTAGGTGGTGCAATTACATTTGCAGAAACAGGTGCACAAGACAACAGATATCTTTGGGTAGCATACGCACTATCAGAAGGAACTGTTGAAGGATTGTTTGACTTGTTTATTGATGATAACCAATTAGCGTCCAAATACATACCCCTACTAAACAATGGACAAACAGTAACAGTTGATGAAGGCAAATTCAAAGACAGAATTGTTATGCGTTTTTCACATGGTAGATATTTTGCAGATCCAACAACAAACAACACAGTAGGTGGCGATTGGAATCCTTGTAGTGACGCACCAAGTTGGAAAAGTTCAATGGTCTATAATGGTGTGGCAACACTATTTGTTAGATACGAATGGAAGAAAATTGAAACACAAGAACAAGCAGATGCAAATCCATTTAGTGGATCAATACCTGCTATCAAAACAACACTATTAGGACGCAAGGTAGCAAGTATATCAAGTTCAAGTGGCTCAACAGCATATGATAGTGAAACAGAATTATATTCAACAAACCCTGCAGAAGTATTATTAGACTACCTACGTAATCCACGTTATGGTAAAGGTCTTAAAAACACAGACATTGACTTTGACAGTTTCTTAGTAGCAAAAAACAAATACAATACAAATGTTACATACACAACTGGTACAGCAACAGGTCCTATTATAACAACAAACACCGTCTTAGACACGCAACAAAGCCTCTTTGCTAACGTTAAAATGTTGCTTATGGGTTGTAGAAGTTATTTGCCATACAGTCAAGGCAAATACAAATTAAAAGTTGAAGACGCAGGTAACGCCACAGACATAACAAGTGGTGTTGCAACTATTGTACAAACATTCAACTCAGACAACATACAAGGTGCAGTTACATACCAAGCAATTGAAAGAAGTGCAAAATACAACGTTGTAGAAATAAACTATGTGAATCCAGACAAAGCATACTCAGTAGAAAGTGTTATCTATCCTGAAACACTTGCTGAACGTCAAACTTACATTGACAAAGACGGTGGTAGAGAAAACAAACTAACAGCAACATTTCCTACTATCACAAACTATGCTATTGCCAAAGACATGGCAAGACTATTGTTTAACAAAAGTAGATTCCAAGAATCAGTTTCATTTACAGCAAGTTCACAAGCACTTGAATTAGAAGTAGGCGACAACATACGCATACAATCAACAATGTTGAATTTTTCAACAACACCATTCCGTGTTATATCAATGAAAATCAACAATGACATGACTGTGGACTTAGGTTGTGTAAGAAATGATGACAGTTTATATCCACACACAAGAGTTGGTGAAGAAGACATTGTGTTACCACCATACATACCAAAAGGTGGACGTATATTTTATCCAGAAATTGTTGGCGGACAACCAATTGGACTTGTACCACCAGGAAGTAGTCCTGTTCCTATTGTTCACCGTCCACCACAAATATTTTCAACATCACCTACAACAGTATCAGGCGCTGGTACACATGATATTACTATATCAGGTAATAGATTGTTTACAGGTCTTACAGCGGTGTTTATTGGAGATGATGGTACAGAAATTACACCAGGTGTAACAACAAGAATCAGTGACAACAGCGTTGTGATACAAACAATATCAGGTATGACTGATGCTAACCAACCATATGATATTAAGATTACAAACAATGCTGACAATGGCAGTTTGAGTGTAAGACAAAACAACGTTCTAACTATAGACGCTGTTGAACCTGTGCCAGAAGATCCTGTAGAAGATCCTGTTATACCAGAAGATCCTGAAGATCCAGGACCAACACCAACACCAACACCAGATCCAGAACCTCCTGTTGCACCAGAACCTCCTGAAATAGTATT